>OIYY01000313.1_pt1 | contig 35968 bp, 37 predicted proteins | sample 1588341 | NCBI WGS metagenome assembly OIYY01 (sample SAMN03283287) | human gut metagenome | biome: human-associated habitat; material: feces | host: Homo sapiens | place: Peru | collected 2012 | reverse complement strand
TGCGTTCAAAGAACGCACCGTTTCTATGCTTTATATATTTGTCGTGTTGGATGTCAATTGTCCAACACGACTTACATTCTATAGTCGTAGTGGGGGAAAAGCGGAAGCGGTTCCCACCTACGTTCTTTTTCATCACTAATGTATTGTAAAAAAGAGCTAGAACTATGAACGATCCTTTATTTCTTCATCTTCATCGACAATTTCTTCAATCGTTTCTTCTGTGACTTTTTTCATGTCTTCTTTTGAATCTGTGAGATCTTCAATTTTGTTTTCCAGGTCGATGCCTAAATAGTTGCCTACAAGAAAACAAAATGCTCCAATTACAACAGAAGCAGGCACGCCAACTTGTAAAAACGGAATGTCATTGGCTAAAGCTGAAATTCCCATAGATACAGCAGTACCACCTAATCCCATTAAGTCTCTGAAACGTCTTGGATAATTTGGAGCACCGCCTTTAAATGAAACAGTATCTTTTTCCAAGCCATTGTCGATTTTGGGAGCTGTAAAATTTAATTTTGTCTGTTTGTTTTTTGCTATTTCTTTTTGAGCATAATTACCCGCGTAATTTGCTCCAATGCTATTTATTTTCATAGTGTTATCCCTTTGTACTTACACTTGCTTTTTAACTCAAAAATGCGTCATAGTCAAGTGTTTAAGGTTTATTTTTATAAGAATTTAATTTTTTACTACACACAACCGTACATATCTTCGTATCTTATAATACCTGCTGTCAAGAAGCCCCTATAGAAAACTGTAAACATTTGTAACAATAATTCTTAAAACACTAAAGTTTTTCAAAAAAATGCCGATAAATAGATTAAGCAAACAAATCGGAGGGAATTATGGCAATTCAAGATTCATTTAATCTTTCAAAGGCAACAACTTCACAAGCGTACGCATATAAATGCTGGTACAATTATAACTATGGCGGAAATACAATGAAGATTTCTGCTAAAGATATGGGTGAGTTGACACAAACTTGGAGCGGTGAATTGAAGAATTGGCGTGCCACTGCTTCGAATGATGAAAACGCATATGAAATCGATGACGATGATTTTTCTACCGCCAAAGCTAATGGTGCCGATTCTGCAAAGGATAAAACAGGATATAGTGGCAATGATACCGGTAATATTGTAAACAATTCTCTTTCTAGTGCTGCCTCTATTGCAAGTTTCACAATGGGTTCTATATCTGCAGGTGGTATTGGAAATTTCGTAGGAGGTTCTACTAAAATTTTTCAAAAAGGTGGAATTGGAAGTTTTGGAAAAGCTGCAAGTACAAAAACAGCTGAAAATGGAGCTAAAACATCAAGTGGTAAAAGTGCAAGTGCAAGTGCTTATGTTGCAGCTGCTCTCGCAATTGCAACTGCAGCCGCATATAAAGTCAAAAAACCTAATAAAACCGAGAAAGAAGCTTGTGATGAGCTTAAAAATACAATGAATGACGCTCAAGCATCTTTGCAAATGGCTCAAAGTGATATGGAAACAGCAGGTAATGAAATTGTAGATTTATCTGATGAAGCACAAACATACAATGAAGATGCTAATAGCGATATTGAAGATAAGAAAACTGAATATGATATGTACAAAGCAAGCTATGACGCTTTGATGGAGAAAGCTAAATCCGGTGAACCTTTATCTGAAGACGAAAAAGCACTCTTAAAAGAACTTGTACCATTAATGCAACAATTAGGTATTGATATTGGTGATTTATCGGATGAAACAACAGACAAGGTTGGAGATATTTATGCTCAAATGGGCGATTATCAAGAAACTTATGATAATGCCGCTTCAACAATGGGTGAAGTTGAAGGAGTAACTGATTATGCAGAAAGTTTCGATGGAACAACCCGCACAATGTGTATTGTTGAAACAGCAAGTCAAGGCTTAAATGCGGTAAATGGTGCTAGTGCTGGTGCAAGATTAATGGGAATGGGCTTTTGGAATTGGGCTTTAGGAGCGGCTTCTATCGTAGCAGGTGCTTTTAGTGCTGTAGCCGCTGTAGAACAAGGTAAAATGGCTAGTGATATTGGTGATGAAATCGACGCCCGAAAAATTACTCAAGATTTGAACTCTGGAACAACAGACCTTTACGACGAAAATATCGACATTTACGCCGGACAAATGGAAGGTGTTGAAGATTTGGAATTGGAAATTCCTGAAGAGATGGAAGCTCCTGAAGATGTTATGTCACAACTTACAGGAGATACAGAAACTGTTTTAGCACAAAGTGCTCCAGCTTCGGGTACTAATAGTGGAGCTATCACAACAGGCACCACAAATGGCGGTACAACCCCTGGCACAGTCGCTGACGACAAAGATAAAGATAAAAAAGTATAAATAAGGGCTCCAAACAACGCTAAATTCACACAAGGTGTAGGGTAGAGTAAAGTCTACCCTACACTTATATGTAAATAAGATATTATATCATCTGTTCATTTCATTAAAACTATTCATCGCATGGTAAGAACTTCTTACAAGAGGGCCGATTTGATAATTTTTGAACCCAACTTTGCGTGCGAGCGTTTTTAATTCTTCAAATTCTTCTAATGTATAAAATTTAGCAACATCTAAATGTGCTTTAGATGGTTGAATATATTGACCAATTGTCACAATATCAACACCCACATTCTTTAAATCGCATAAAGTTTCTTCAATTTGCGCCAATGTTTCGCCTAAGCCTACCATCAAACCTGATTTTGTTACGATTGAAGAATTATTTTTAATGTATTTTAAAACTTCCAACGACCAATCATAATTTCCTTGGGGGCGAGCAGTAGAAAATAAAGTTTTTACAGTTTCAATATTATGATTGAAGCAATCAGGATTAGCTTTGATTATTGTTTCAAGAGGTGCATAAGTATTTAGTGTCTGTACTTTTCCCTGTGGTGCTAAATTTCTTGGCTTAAAGTCAGGAGTTAAAATCTCGATTTTTGCATTACAAATTTTTCTGATTTCATCAACACAGTTTTTAAAATGCTCTGCCCCGCCGTCTTCCACGTCATCGCGTGTTACGGAAGTTATAACCGCATATTTTAAACCCAATTCTTTTACGGCTTCTGCAATATGTTTAGGTTCATCCAAATCCAACGGTTCGGGTTTTGCGCTTGAAATATTGCAATAACGACAGTTTCTAGTGCAAACATTCCCCATAATCAAAAATGTTGCCGTGTTATGTGAATAACATTCGCTTTTATTCGGGCAACGTGCACCTTCACAAACCGTATTAAGGCATTTTGTTTTTAAAATTCTTCTTACGGTTTTTGTTTTTTCTGTATCAATTATAGGTCTTTTTAAATATTCAGGTAATCTTGGCATATCGTCCTTTATCTTTTACTTTCCAAAAACAGGTGGCGGTTGAATATAAAGTGGTTTAAGTTTTCGCCAATCTGTTTCTTCGTTATTAACAGCTTTTTCATAAGCCAATTTTGCCAAAATTTCTCCCAACGGATAATCTGAAACCTGATAAGAAACAGCTTTATCTGTAAATTGGCTGAATCTTTCAAGCAAGCTATTATCAGTAATTAAAGTGCGTCCCTTAACAAGTTCATCTACTTGTTCCAATTCAATTGCGCCTTTAATATCACCGTCATAAATATAGGCTTTATTTTTTCTTGCATCAAGTGCAACCAAATCATTACCGCCCAAAATCTTAGAAAGAATTTCAAGAGAAGAAATTCCAACTGCCTTGATATCAAGTTGTTGTGCAAGTACTCTTGCAACTGTTGTACAGGCTCTGATTCCCGTAAAACTTCCGGGTCCGATATCCGTTGCTATCATATCAATATCTTTCGGTGTCAAATTCAATTCTTTCAACACTTTTACAATAGTTGAAATCAAATATGCAGAATGGTAATTTTGTCCATCAGAAACAATTGTTTCGCTTCTTAAAACCTTATCATCTTCTGCTAAAGTTATGTATGTCTTATCTAAGCAAGTGTCAAACGCTAATATTTTCAATCTTTTAGTCCTTCCAAAACTTTATCTTTTCCAATAGATTTAAACTCATAAATTCTGCTGTCGTCAGAATCATCATAAGTTACGTTTATTTCAAGTCTTTCAAACGGTAATTCGCCCTGAGAAAATTCTGCCCATTCTACAAAAGTAATTTTTTTACCGGTAGAATATTCTCTAAGTTCATCCGTAATTGTTTTAATGCCGGCATGTTCAAGTCTATACAAATCAAAATGATAGACAGGAATAGATGCGCTATAATATTCGTTCAAAATTACAAAACTTGGGCTTGTAACTTTTTCTTTGATGCCCAATGCTTCTGCAACAAGCTTTACAAATGCAGTTTTTCCTGCGCCGATTTCACCGAAAAGGTTTACAAAACAGCCGTCATTTTCTACAAGCTTTGCAAATTTATAAGCCAATTTTTTTGTATCGTCTAGTGATTTACACTTAAATCTACACATACTCTGTTCCTTCCGCTTTCTTTTGCCTCGTATAACGCACTGTCAGCGCGTTTGAACAAATCTTCACCAGTTTCTTGAGGACTAAATTCGGCTAAACCCATACTTATTGTCACATTTATATTTTTTTTGTCAATAGGAATTGGTGTCGTTTCAACAGCCTTTCTTAAGCGTTCTCCGACAATTTTAGCCTCCTCAATATGAGTATAAGGAAGAAGAACTGCGAATTCTTCTCCGCCATATCTTGATGGAATATCAGATTCTCTTAAATGCTCTTTAATAATTGATGCAACCGTCCTTAAAACAGCATCACCGCTTGCATGCCCGTACGTATCGTTTACTTTTTTAAAGAAATCTATATCAACCATCATTGCACAAAGCGGATTTTTTTGACGCTTTGTTGTTGCGATTTCTTGTTTTAAACGTACTTCAAATTGGCGTCTGTTATTCAAGTTTGTTAAAGCGTCCAATGTCGCATACTGCAAAACTTTTGAATAAGTGTTGGCACGATTTATTGTAATTGCCGACTGTCTTGTCAGTTGCTCTAAATAACTTATATCACGTTTAGAAAGCTTGTCTAAAGTGCTTCTTGCAACAATACAACCTGTAATTTCACCATCAGATGTTAGCGGAAATGCACCGATTTTATCGTCAGAAGTTAAAATATAATTTGTTTCAGGTGTTAGCTGTTTAAGCGTTTCATAAATTCTTTCGTCTTTACAAGCTTTTGGCCAAACAAGTTTATATTCATTATCCTGTTTTAAAAATACATAAATCAAATGGTCTGAAATAAATCTATCAAGCATCTCGCCAATTAATGGCACAATGTAATTTAATTCATATTGTGTTTCAATGATTTTTGCAATATTTTTCATTGAATCATGGAATTCTACATTAATCTTTGATTGCTCATTTAAAATTATATTTTGAAGTTTTAATGAAGCTTGCGCAGCAAAAATCCTCATCAAGAATAAAAATTCCATATCAATAGAAGTATCATCATCAAATTCCAATTCAATAAGCCCGAACACATTACCTTCTTTAAGCATTGGCATAACCAACGAACTTACTTTAAGCGTAACTTCTCCGATTGAAGGTGGGAGTTTGTATGCTTTAGAATTTATAACAAAATCGTGTTCTTTTATATTTTCAAACGCAGAATAAATTTCTGAATCATCTTCAATAACCTTCCAACTGTCAGCACAATCGCGCATTGTAGAAGTTACGTTATCAAAAACAAAAACTTTAAGATTATTGATTTTTACATAAGTTTCTAAAACAGTTTTTAACTCTAATGCTAATTCTGCAGTATCAACTTCTTTTACTAAAATATCCGAAATTTTTGTTAAAAAATGAAGTTCTTTATTTTCCATTAAAAATCATTATCCTCATCAATTTCTTCATCTTTAAAATATTCAAAACCCGAACATGTTCTGAAATTCTTTAGAATTGCTTTATCAAATTCTTCATCAGGAACAATTTTGCCGTTCACATAAGTATAACTTATACCAGCTGTCGGCTCATCCGTAACTTTTTGTGCGTAATAATCGTCACTTGAGATTAGTTTTCTTGAAACTTCGTTCAGTAAATTAAAAATATACGCAGATTGTAATGTCGAAGAATCTGGTTCTTCTACTATAAGCATTGCAGCTTTTTGAAGTTCGCTCAAAGAATCATTATAACGATTTAATTGTCTTAAAAGCACCGCCAAATTATAGTGAGAGTCAAACCTCATCGGCTCAACATCAATTGCTCTACAATAATCTAATCCTGCTTCTTTATATTCACCGCGCAAATGGTGTGCCACAGCTCTATTGTAATAGATATCATAATTCTTTTTCAAGAATTTCAATGATTTTGTATAAGCAGTAATTGCATCACCCAAAAACTGGTATGCCAAATATTTCTTTTCAAGAGGAAGATACATTGCTTTTTGTTTGTAAGCTACGCCTTTGTTATAATAAGCAATCCCACGGTTTGCTCTAACACTTTTTACATTAGAATACACAAACGGAATCCAAAGTTTCCAAATTTTAAGTTGGGTAATCGTGTCAAATTGGTCAATAGCTTCGTCAAAAAATCCTAAATCTTCCGAATAAACTATACCCAAATTCATTCTTGCCATAACAAATTTTGGGTTATATTTAATCGCGTGTTCATAAGAATCTACAGCAGAAAAATAATCCTCATACACAGCATAAATATTTCCTAAGTTAAACCAAGCTTCGTAGTGTTCGGGGTAAAGCTTCAAGCCTTCTTGGTAAAACTCAAGAGTTTTTGCCATATTATCTTGACTATAAGCCTGATCGCCTTTATAAATCAGGTACATACCTTTTACTTTAAGCGCTTGTTTTTCTATCCAACCCCAAAAGAAAAAAGTCAGAATTGCCAAAATGCAAATCAGAATTACGAGTGTAACTTTAGAAAATAATTTTCGGATAAAACGTTTCATACCTTTTAAATTATAGCATGAAATTTGAATCAGAAAAATTTGTTATTTACAAGAACTGTTGTTGGGCTGAAAGTCCAACTTACGTTACCGGAAACCCAAGTTGTAGTGCATTTCTCGATCCCTCTTGTATTTAGTTCTTGAAAGTTTTATAATTCAAACATTGAGAGTAACCCCATTTGTGTAAAATAAGGAGTAGAGTTTTATGAAAATATTATTTGCAGCTGCAGAAGTTTCACCATTTTCTAAAGCAGGCGGTTTGTCTGATGTTGTCGGAAGTTTACCCAAAGCTTTAGAAAAAAACGCTGAAATTGCTATTTTTACTCCTCTACACGGATGTATTGATAAAGAGAAGTGGGGTATTAAAGAACTGGAAAATTCTGAAATGTGGATAACTTTCGGCTCTTCACCACAAAAATTCAAACTCCACATGACAAAACTTCCAAACACAAATATCAATGTGTTTTTTGTTCAAAGTGATTGGTATTTTTCTTGTTTTCAAGAAGTTTATCCGCGCTGGCTTGACCCGCGTTATGAACACGAAAGATATATTGCGTTTTCTCTTGCAACTCTAGAATACGCTAAGCAACTCAACTTTAGAGCCGATATAATTCATTCAAACGATTGGCACACAGCAATGATTCCTTTGTATATCAAAGCTAATTACAAATTTGATGAATTTTGGTCTAAAACAAAAAATGTTTTTGAAATCCATAACTTGGCTTATCAAGGAGTTTGGTTTGAAGATATTTTAGATTTTGCCAATATGAGAAAAGATATCGTATTCAACGAATGGGGATGCGAGCACTACGGACGCGTTAATTGGATGAAAGGTGCGATTAATTATGCAGATAAAGTAGTTGCGGTTTCTCCAAATTATGCAAAAGAAATATTAACGCAGGAATACGGTGAAGGTATGGACTACACACTTCGTGGTCATACCAATAAACTTGTGGGTATTGTAAACGGAATTGACTATGATGTTTTCAACCCAAAAACTGATAAAACATTGGCTAAAAATTATGACGTAACTTCTTTAGACAATAAAGAAGAGAATAAAAAGAAAATCTTAGAAACTTTTGGTTTAAAATATAATCCTGAAAGACCGCTTATTGCTTTGATTTCAAGATTAGTCGATCAAAAAGGATTAGATTTAATCCGACAAGAAGAAAATAATTTGCGTAACCTTGATGCTGATTTTATTTTCTTAGGTTCAGGCGACAAGTCTTATGAAAATCTATTTATTTGGCTATCGAATAATACGCCGAATATTCGTGCTTATGTGGGATACAGAGCTGATTTGGCAAACTTAATTTATGCAGGAAGTGATTTCTTCTTGATGCCATCAAAGTTTGAACCTTGCGGGCTTTCTCAACTAATTGCAATGCGCTTCGGCTCATTACCTATCGTTCGTGCAACAGGCGGTTTAGAAGACACTGTAACAGGTTATCCGCTTGATAATTCGAACGGCTTCAAATTCTGGGGTTACGATGGCGGTGCAATGAAAGATGCAATCTTGTGCGCAATGAATGTTTATAAGGATAAATACACATTTAACGCAATGCGTCAAAGTGCAATGAAAGCTGATTTTAGTTGGAAAGAAAGTGCGAAAAAGTATTTGGATATGTATAAATCTTTAGTATAGATATCTAAATTTAATGGTGCAAAAATTGCACCATTAAATTTACTCATACTAAAATTGTTACAAACAATGGACAAAGTTGCACTTTGCACAAAATTCCTCTATCATTAAATTATGAATAAGATTAAATTTGCATTTTCAAGTATCATTGTTATACTTTTTTTAGTTTTTGTTTACGTTATAACTTACACATTTGTAGAACCGAAAACTTATGATTTTATGACAAAGCACGTTTTAACCGAACGTTTACCGTTTGATACTCATAAGCAAACTTATGGCAGTGATGACATTGTGGTTATTGTTATTGACACAAAAAGTGCTGAGCGTTACAGATGGCCGTGGAAGCGTGAATTGTTGTGCAAAATTTTTAATTATTTTAACGATTATACGGACGCAAAATCTATCATTTATGATGCGAATATTTCAAGCTTAGACAAGGATAATCCCGAATCTGATAAGAAATTTTTTGGCGATATAAATAAAATAGATAATTTTGTACTTGGTTTTATTCCTCAAGCAATGCCTTGGGAAAATCAAGAACAGGGCACAATTTATGATAAAGCTTTTGCGAAAAAATTTGCGCTGGATGCTACAAACAACAAAAAATTGCATCAAAATTTGTATCAAAGTATTCTGCCTTATCCGGCTCCTTGTTTTAATGTGATAAAAAACGCAGGTTCAGTAACCGCTTTTCCTGGGTTTATAAACGGGCTTTCAAACTGGAATATTTTTGCAATGGATGAAGTTTTCAGAACTTATGAATACATATTCGAATACAAAGGGCAACTTTATCCCTCTTTAGCATTAAAAACATTCTTGATAGCGTATGATAATCCTCAAATAGTTGTTGGCGATAAAACGCTTGCATTTCCTGATTTAGAGTACAAAATAAAATTAAAAACCACGCCTTATCAATCAATTGTGCCGATTAAATATTATAAATTATTTAACGGCTATTCACACCAAAAGTTTTCGGCAATTGATATAATGGACTCTTATGATAATATCAAGTATGGTAAAAAATCAATCATTGACCCGCAAATTTTTAAAGATAAAATCGTTGTAATCGGAGCAAATGTAACAGCGGGCGCAGGTTTAAACGATAATAAAAACACGCCGATGGTAGTAGCACACCCCGGAGTCGATATTCAAGCAACTGCAATTGATAACATTTTGCACAACGATTTTTTGAAAGTTACACCGCATTTTGTAAACCTGCTTATCGTAATTTTTGGGATGCTTATGGTTTATGGAATTATCAGAGTTTATGATTTGTTTAAATCTATTTCTTTGACGTTTACTTTGCTTATCGGCTATTTGGTATTTAGCGCAATATGTTTTTATTTCGGCATTGTGATTAATGTAATTACGCCTGTAGTAATGTTTGTAATTATGATGATTATTGCATATATTCACAAATTTATTATTGAAAATCAGAGCAAAGAAAAAGTTAAATCTGCGATGGGGAAATACATGTCACAAGACGTTATGAAACGTATTGTGATGAACATTGATAATCTTGGTTTGGGTGGTAAAAAAGCAACCGTGACTGTTCTTTTTTCTGATATTAGAGGTTTTACATCTCTTTCTGAAACAATGTCAGCAGAACAGGTTTCCGAGATTCTGAACGAATATTTTACTGAAATGGAACCAATCGTTGCTAAGCATAACGGAATTATTAATAAATTTATCGGCGATGCTGTTATGGCAATATTTGGCGAACCTATTCAAGACAAGAACCACGCCTTGAATGCAGTAAGGTGCGGTTACGAAATGTTGGTTAAGGTTAAAGAACTTCAACGCAAATGGGCGTCAGAAGGTAAACCAAGAATAGAAATCGGTGTTGGCATTAATACAGGCGAGGTTTTTGTAGGAAATATCGGTTCTGTTAATCGAATGGAATACACTGTTATTGGTGATACCGTAAACCTTGCAAGCCGTTTAGAAAGTTATAACAAGATTTATAAAACAAGCATGCTTATTGGCTCAACCACTTATGAGGCTACAAAAAATTATATTGAAGTTATTAAGATTTCTGATGTGGAAATTCGAGGCAAAGCTCATAAGATGGATATTTACGAAGTTTTGAAGGTTGATTAAATAAAAAAGCACCTGCATTATGAGGTGCTTTAATCTGACTAAATTCTGTTGTGCCAAACACCGCCTTGTCTGTCAACAAAAGCATCATAGCAAGACCAAAATCTGAAAATACCTGTCAAACCTAAAACGGCGTGTGTAACGTTCTTTTCAAGCGGTTGATCATTTATTAACTGTCCTAATCCTGGCCAAAGAATTAATGAAACTGCTGCCGCACCAACTGAACGACCGGAAACTTTTCCCGGATGTCCTTGCGTAGGAGCAGCTGCGAATGAAGGTGTTGCTAAAAATGCACTTAGCATCAAAAATGTTAAAATCTTTTTCATATCTACCTCTTTTCCTTTTTAATAAACTCTATATCTAAAACTAATTTTCCATTAAATAAAACCCACATCCGTAAGGCTCAGCGAAGCTTCGTCAACAGCTGTGTTCTTCCCTATCCATGGCGGTTTTTGTTTAATATTTTTTTGTAACCCACAACAAGTGGTAACCGTATTCAGTTTTAACAGGTTCGGAGACTTCGCCTATTTTCCCATTAAAAGCTGCTTCTTCAAACGGTTTTACCATCTGTCTTCTACCAAAGCAACCTAAATCACCACCGTTTCGACCTGAAGGACAAGTCGAATACATTCTTGCATAATATTGAAAATCACTGAAATCTTTAATTTGGCTTTTTAATTTGATTGCGTCTATTTCATTCGGAACAAGAATATGGTTTGCGCAAACAGTGCTGAATTCTTCTTTGGCAGAAGCAATCGAGCAAGTTACTGCGATTACGAATAATGTTGATAATATTTTTTTCATATAAGCTCCTTTTTTAAGTAAATGAGTGAATAAGTTCATATTAAATTTTATGAGCGAAGCGAATTTAATAATTTTCTACTTTCAATTTTCAATTAAATACCCTATTACCTTATTCCTTCGCCATCATTTTAGCCTTTCCCCACAACTCATTAAATTCATCAAATGTATAATCTTCAAACGGTTTGGTTTTAATTTCCTCCATTTTCTTGAAGCGTTTCATGAATTTTTTGTTTGCTCTTAAAAGTGCTTGTTCAGCGTCAATTTTGTACCATCTTGCAAGATTTACAGTTGCAAAAAATATGTCACCCATCTCGTCTTCCATGTGGTCTTTGTCGCCTTCTTTTACAGCTTCTTCAAACTCTTTGTATTCGGATTTAATACAATTTTTCAAGCTATCAACAGAATCCCATTCAAAGCCGACTTTCACAACTTTTTTGCTGATTTTTTGTGCAGACATCAGAGCAGATTGAGATTTGGAAATTCCATCCAAAATTGATTTTCTATAAGTTTTTTCTTCTTTTTTTAACTTATCCCAATTGTCTAAAATCTCTTGAGTTGAATGAACTTTTTGATTGCCGAAAACATGAGGATGACGATGAATTAATTTGTCACTAAGCTCTTTTGCAACATCTTCAATATCAAATTCGTTATTATCTTTTGCAATCTGAGCATGCAAAACAACCTGCAAAAGAACATCTCCTAGTTCTTCACGCAAATTCGGGATATCCCCATCATCAATCGCATCAACTGCTTCGTAAGCTTCTTCCAACATATTTGGGCGTAAAGATTTATGAGTTTGCTCTCTGTCCCACTCACAGCCATTTTCACTTCTTAATACGGCAATTATATCTACCAGTTTTTCTAAATTCGGATATTTCATAAATCAATTATACAATAAAATTGATGGTTTGATTATCTCTGACTAAAAATCTCAATTTTTCTTGCTTTTCTACTTTAACACATATATTCATGCTATTATCACGATACTTAGAAATTTCGTCTTTTAAAACATATTTTTCACTAGACAATATGTAATTTTTTATTACAGGATTTTGTTTTTGCATGTTTCTATATTAAAATATAAGTATCAGAAAAGACTTTGGTCTTTTTGGGAGGAAAAAGATTAATTATTAGTTGGGATAAATTTGAATGAGAAGAAGAAAAAAATACGATTTATATATAGTTGTCTTTTTGGCTTTATTTACAATCGGCTACTTTGTTTATAACCACACGTCATCAGAGTCAAGAGGCGTTGAAAATTATTCAACTGCACTTGAAGACTATAAAGCGAGCGATTACGAAAAAGCTTATCAAGAGTTTGGCAAAGTCCCATCAGGCTCAACTCTTAAACCGTCCGCTTTATTTCGTCAAGCAAGATGTGCTACAAATATGGGCAAAAACGAATTAGCCATAAAAAAATATAATAGGATTGTAAGAAATGGTTCAAAATCTTCAATTGCACCTATAAGCGAATACAATATGGCAAATATAATGTTTGACTCCAACGACAAGGACGCAAAAAAACATTTCAAAAAAATCATAAAAAAATATCCGACAAGTGATTATGCAATCGCTTCTGAATACTACCTTGGAATGATTGAAATTTCTAATCCGCCTAAAAGCCCAAAACGTTTGGCTAAATCTCAAGAAAAAGCAATTAATTATTTTAAAAACTATATAGAAAAAGCTCCGGACGGACGTTTTGCTCTAAAATCAATCGAAGAAATTATTAAACTCGACAAATCACTGTCTAATTACGATAATTTACTTATCGCAAAAGGTTATTACGCAAACGGAGAATTTGAAAAATCTAAGAATTTTTTAAACAAAACAACTCTTGCCGAAAGTTGGTCTGATTTTGCGAAAAACGAATATAAATTAGGCAATAAGGAAAAAGGCAATTATTATACAGAACTCGGTTTAAAACAACATGCCGGAAATACGGCTCAAGATGATGTTTACGAGGTTATTGATAATTATGTAGCGTCAGCTTCTACAAGAATAGAAGGCATTACAAAGCTGGTAAATCTGGGCGCAAATTCAACCGGCGCTGATTATATTGCATATCTTAATTGCAATGAAGTTGTTGGTGAAAATGTAAAAGAAGCCTGCTTTAGAAGTCTTTACGAAAAATATCCGAACGGGCAATTTTCAGCAGATTCTTTGTACAACTTGTTTATGACAAAATATTTGCAGAAAAAATACCTTGATGCGCAGAGATTAGGATTTTTGCATCTTAAGAAATTCCCTAATACAAAATCAAGCCCTGCTGTTACTTATTTTATGGGAAAAATAGCATACAAACTTAAACATTACGAAAGCGCAAATAATTATTATAAGCAGGTTATAAGCTCTTATCCCGACTCGTATTATGCTTTTAGAGCAAATTACAATTTATACAAAGATGATGGAATGTTACCATTTTTGGAACTTAACGAAAAGCCTGTTGTTTTCCCTTACAAAAAGTCTTTGGATAACAATTTAGTTGTAAAACTGGCGTATCTGAAGGATTACGACCTCGTAGAAGAACTTTGTAAACACGATAAATTCATACAAAGTTGGATTGCATACCAAAAAGGCAACTACACATTATCTGCATATTTAGCTAGAAACGGGATGGAAGAATTAAATGTAAAACCTTCATTTGAGGATTTAAGATGGCGTTTAGTCTATCCAATGCACTATTATGATATTGTTGACAAGGTTAAAGGTGACAACAATCCGATTGTTTTGCAAGCCATCATAAAAGAAGAAAGTCATTTTAATCCATTTGTAAAAAGTTCAGTCGGCGCAGTCGGGTTAATGCAACTAATGCCTGCAACTTACAATGAAGTAGTTACAAAACACAATTTACCGACAAATTTGAACGTAGAAACCGCTAACATTACGGCAGGAAGTTTATATTATTCAAGCCTCAAAAAAGTTTTGGGCAACAAAGATTTGTATGCAATAACAGCTTATAACGGCGGAATCGGTTCTGTAACAAATTGGTTTTCTAAATTAATTTACAGTGATACTGATGAATTCGTTGAACAAATTCCTTATCCGGAAACAAAAAATTATGTAAAAAAAGTTTTGAGAACATATTGGGTTTATGGAAATGTTTACTGATAACAATGGAAAGTGGAAAATTGAAAATGGAAAATTGTTTATAACAATAACCTTCTTTGTCCTCTGTTTGGTTGCATTAAAATGTTACGCGTTTGCTAATTTTTACCTTGTAGCAACAAGTGATAAGGATTTGCAAGCAAAAGTTGAGTTTTTGGATAAACTTTCGGTTTGCGAAAAACATAAATATCAAGAAGATAGCATCGGTTCTTATGAAATTTTCGGGAAACAAAATCTAGCCTGCAAAGTAAAATGGACGCTTGTAGATTGCAAATTCCCCGAAGGCGTTTATCAAGAGTTTTCCGCTGTTCAGAAAAAACGCATTATTGATAAATATCACAACATACAAGACAAATACTATATAGAAATAGAAGATGCCGATTACAGATATTTGTATAATACAGGTAACAAGTTCTGCACGAATCGTTATTAATTCTTTACTCAATAAACTTTTACTTACACTTGACAAACAGGGAGAAATAATAAATAATAAGCATGTAGAGGGAACCCTAAAGAGAGTCACCTCGATAGAGTTCCGCTTCACACCTACAAGAACAAAAGAACAATTTTAAGGTACTTTATATTTTTTAGTGTTTGTCTATAATTTAAACTTAGTAAATTACAAATAGAGATAGAAATTGCGTACAAGATATGTTATAATATCTTATATTGATTGCACGCTTGGAAGTTAAAACCCCACAGAAAAAACAGTTAATAAAGCAATTTACAAAAAGGCGTCTACATAAGAAGAGGTATTATAATGAACTCACTAACACTATTAGCAATTGCAGTTGTTGTAGTTGTATTTTGGATTTATTCAATTTACGCATCAGTTATCAGAAAAAGAAACAAGGCTCAAGAAGCTTTTTCTTCAATTGATGTACAGTTAAAGAAAAGATACGATTTAATCCCAAATATTTTAACAATTGCTCAAAAATATATGGAACACGAACGTGGAATCATGGAAGAAGTAACAAAACTTAGAACACAGGTTATGGGACTTTCTTCTAATTTTGAAAATATTGATAGAAAAATTGCTCTTGATGGCGAAATCGCAAAGAAAATGGGACAAATTATGGTTGCAGTTGAAAATTATCCGCAATTAAAAGCTGATCAGACGATGATTACTGCAATGCAAACTTATAACGAAGTTGAAGAACATATTGCAGCTGCAAGAAGATTTTATAACTCTGCAGCAAACGAATTGAAAAATGCTGTTGAAATTTTCCCATCTTCATTGTTTGCAAGAATGTTGAATATTAAAGCCGTTGATTTTATTAAAGCGACAGAACAAGAAAGACAGCCAATTAAGGCAAGTGATTTTTTGAAATAAAAGAAGGTTAATAACACCCTCTCCCCTACCCCTCCCTTGGGGGAGGGGTAGGGGAGAGGGTGTTATTAAATTAAGGACATTATGCCACAAGAAAAAACATACGCACAAATACGAAATGATTTTTCTAAGAAATTTTATTCTTATATAGTTCCCAGAATTCGACAATATGAGGATGAAAGAGTCATTAGACTGCTAGCATCTTTGATAGTATCAATAATATCTTTTGCTTGGGTTGTTTGGATTTGTTATGCGGGATTTACGCATATTAGCGAATTTACCGATAATAAGGCGGGCTTAGTCGTAATCCTTTTATTTTGCGCTTTTGGAGTTTTTTGGGTTAATAAAAAAAGCTTTGAGAAAAAAATTAAAACTGATACCATTATGCCACTTGTTTGTAAGTGTTTTAAAGATTTGAGCTGGAGTCCTTATTATACAAATGCTACAAGTATTATAAAAACTTCTCGAGTTATTCATGATTTTGATTCATTGGGTTGCGATGATGCATTTGTAGGACAACACCACGATGTTAAATTTGAGATTATAGAATCTTATTTTACAAAAGGATACGGCAAAAATCGCAGAACTATTTTTAAAGGTGTAGTTGTTAAATTAGATATGAACAAAAACTTTACAGGACATACCCTTATAAGACCAGCTTCATTAGTACATTTGAATATTCCCGGAAAATTAAAACGCACAAAACTTGAAGACGTTGAGTTCGAAAAGAAATTTGACGTATTCACTGATGACGAAGTCGAAGCTAGATACTTAATCACACCATCTTTTATGGAACGTTTGAACGAAATGAAAGTTGCATTTAAAGCTAATACTGTTTCATGTGCTTTTTATGAAAAATCATTGCTAATTGCTTTGTCTACAAGCAAAGATTTATTTTCAATTGGTTCACTATTCAAAAAAATTGACGACCCTAAACAATTTTTCACTATGTTTGAAGAAATTCTTTCTATTATCAAACTAATTGACCACTTTAAACTTAATCAGAAAATAGGCTTGTAAACTCCCCTTTATACAATAAAATAGTATAAGGAGGTTTTATGTCTTTATTTATTACATTTGAAGGTGCGGATGGTTGCGGAAAAACTACACAGATTGAGCTTTTAAATAAATATTTGCAGGAAAAAGGTTTTAAAACTCTTGTTACACGTGAACCCGGGGCTAAGGGATTAGGTGAAAAATTAAGAGAAATTTTGCTCAATTTTGATGGCGAAGTTTCTCCAAATTGCGAGTCGTTTCTATTTTTAGCTGATAGAGCGCAGCACGTGGATTGTGTGATAAAACCTGCTTTAAAAGATGGTGTAATTGTGCTTTGTGACAGGCACACAGATTCAACCGTTGCATACCAAGGTTACGGGAGACAACTTGATATTGAGCAAATCAAAAAACTTAATGAAATCGCCGTAAACGGCTTGAAACCTGATTTAACGATTGTTTTTGATATTGATATAGAAACTTCTATGCAAAGAGTTGGTAAAACAAAAGACCGTATGGAATCTGCCGGCATGGACTTTTTCAACAGAGTTCGAAACGGTTATTTAGCAATAGCCAAAGAAGAACCGAATAGAGTTAAGGTGATTAATTCAGCAGATACGATTGAAAGGATTCACGAAAAAGTGGTTGAAGAAGTAAATTTAATTGGTAGATAAAAAATTGTCAATTAAAAAAAACGTAAGATGTGAAAAGCGTGAGCGGTTTCCATCACAACAGAGAAAGAAAAAATGAACTTACAAGAACTTGAACAAAGTGTAAATAATAATAAAAAGAACGTTGATTTTGACGCTCTAAAGACTGAATTAAAGGATTTGGAAACGAAATTGCAGAGCCCTGAAGTTTGGTCTAATCAGAATTTGGCGTCTGAATTGGGACAAAAGTCGCGTGAAATTAAAGATACTTTAGAGATGTTTTCAAGATGGGAAACCATAATTGAGGACGCTAAAACCGCTCAAGAAATCGGCGATAATGAGCTTATGCAAGAAAGCGAAGCAGAATTAAAAAAACTAGAAAAAGAATTAGATAAATACGAAGTTCAAAAAATGCTCTCAGGCGAGTATGACGAAGCAGATGCGTTTCTTTCGATTAATGCCGGAGCGGGTGGAACAGACGCGCAAGATTGGGCAAACATGCTTCTTAGAATGTACACGCGTTGGGCAGAATCAAGAGGCTGGAAGGTTGAATTAGTTGATAAATCTGACGGTGAAGAAGCGGGAATTAAGTCTGCTACAATAAAAATCAGCGGTAAATACGCTTACGGTTATGCAAAAGCCGAGAAAGGCGTTCACCGCTTGGTTAGAATCTCACCATTTAACGCGAATGGAAAACGTCAAACAAGTTTTGCATCATGCGAAGTTTCCCCTATTATTCCTGATTATGAGAAAACAATTCATATTCCGCCAGAGGATTTGGAAATCGACACAATGCGCTCAGGTGGTGCTGGCGGACAGAATGTAAACAAAGTTGAAACTGCGGTTAGAATTTTGCACAAGCCGACCGGAATTGTAATCAAGTGCCAACAAGAACGTTCGCAATTGCAAAATAAAGAAAATGCTATGCAAATGCTTGCCTCAAAATTGTTAGAACTTAGACAGCGCGAGCATGAAAAGAAATTGGCAGAACTAAAAGGCGAAAACTTCGATATTAACTTTGGTTCACAAATCCGTTCTTATGTTTTCCATCCGTATAAAATGGTTAAAGATCATCGAACAGGTTTTGAAATGGGAAATGTTGATGCTGTGATGGACGGTGATTTAGACGGCTTTATTGAAGCATTTTTGAAGATGTAATATTGTCTTCTACTCTGGCAAGCTTTGCAGAATCTGTTACGCCTAATTTATTTTCTAAAACCATAATTTTTAAATCGCAACTTCTTCCTTCTTAATCAGATTCATCGGATTCCAATTGTCATTTAAGTTATTTTTTATCAAATTTTTGTAATGTTCTTCTTTATAATCCAAAAGTGCAAGTTGTGTCTTAAGTTCTTCCAGCTGCTTAAGTGCCTTTTCTTTTGTAGTTTTGATAATTTCATAGCGTTCGGGAATAGTAGAATCGCCAATGATGCACAAATCAATATATCTTTTAACAAGTTTAGTTTCAGTTCCGATTGAACGCAAACATTTTACTATTTTAACCCAATTCAAATCGTCTTCTGAAAACAATCTTATGTTATTTTGATTTCTGGTGATAAACGGAAAAAAACCGTTCTTTGCCCAAAATCTTAGCGTATGTTCAGAAATTTCCATTTTTTCAGCAACTTCTTTGATTGTGTACATCATAGCTCCTTAATTTAAAATTTGATTATTTTCCAAAACCTATCAAATCTTTAATCACTTCGCCTGCAATAATCAAACCAACAGTTGATGGAACAAACGCGTTGCTTCCTGGTATTTGGCGTCTTGCAGTACATTTTCTAACAGTTCCGGGTGGACAAACACAATGTTTTTTACAACTGATTTCTGTATCATCATTTGGTTTGATTGGAATTTCTTTAGAATAAACCACTTTAACTTTTCTGATTTTTCTTTTTTTTAGCTCTTGTCTTATAACTTTTGCTAGCGGACAAACTGAAGTTTTAGAAATATCTGCAACTTCAAATGCTGTTGCATCCATTTTATTTCCGGCTCCCATTGACGATATTACCGGAACGCCTGCCTTTTTAGCGCGTTCAATGATTTCTAATTTTCCAACAACAGTATCAATCGCGTCAACTACATAATCATATCCTGCAAAATCAAACTCCTCAGCATTTTTAGGGGTATAGAACATTTTATAAGTATTAACAACCGCCTTCGGATTGATGTCTAAAATTCTATCTTTTGCAACATCAACTTTATATTTTCCAACAGTACTTCTTAGTGCAAAAATTTGACGATTTATATTTGTGATGCAAATTTTATCATCATCAATTAAATCAAAAGTTCCAACTCCGCTTCTAGCAAGAGCCTCAACAGTATAACCGCCAACTCCGCCAATTCCAAATACAGCAACACGAGCGGACGCTAGTTTTTCAATTCCCTCGTGACCGATTAAAAGTTCTGTTCTTGAAAATTGGTTAAGCATTTTTGCCCCAAATTACTTGATAATACCAAAACCTAATAAAAATACACAAATTACAAATACAAGAGCAACGATGCCCGTTAATTTGTTTAAGCCTTTTTCTGCACTTTTTTGTGAAGTAAACATTTGTGCTGCATTACCTATCCCTGCGATTCCATCACCTTTAGGGGAATGCATAAGAATTAACACGATTAGTAATAGTGCGGATAAAACCTGCAAAGTCCAAAAAAATATTAACATTTAGTCTCCTTTTTTATGAAATGCGCCCTTTTTGAATTTAATTTTATATTATCGAAAGTGTAAAGTCTGGCCGGACGCTTTGACGATGATTTAGAAAATTCATTTAATTCTCTTAAACCGTCTGTTGTAATAACTTTCTTTCTGAAATTACGTTTATCAAGCTTTTTCTGCATAATCATTTCATAAGCTTTTTGCATTTCAGTCAGAGTGAATTTTTCGTTTAATAATTGATAAGCCACAGGACACATTTCCAAACGTTCTCTTGTACGTTTTAGAGAGTATTCAATAATTTCCTTGTGGTCGAATGCCAATGGCGGTAAATCGAATACTTTGTGCCAAGCCAAATCAGGAGTTGTAACTACGTTAAAATCTTCGGCTCTGATTAATGCAAAATACGCACAAGTGATTACACGAGAGACAGGGTGACGAAGAGGATCGCCAAACGTGTAAAGTTGTTCAAGATAAATGTTATCAACATTAGTTTTTTCTTTAAGAACACGCATTGCTGCTTCATCAAGGTTCTCAGACATTCTGACATATCCGCCCGGGATTGCCCATTTGTCTTTAAACGGTTCATTGCTACGTTTTACAAGCAATACTTGCAACGCGTCATCTTTAATTGTCAAAATAACAATGTCGACTGTAATCTCGTGTGTCTTAATTTCGTTAAACATTTATCACCTCTGGGATAATTGTATAATAAAGAATAAAAAAATGTAACAACTCTTAAGAGTAATAAGTGTATTTTGTTACAATTAATTCCTTTTAAACACCACTACAAGTTTAAAGATGACAGAATTCTAATGAATTGTAAATAATTATTCTTTACTTCCATACTTATTGTATTTATTTTATAATCAGTTAAGGAGATTAAAATGGACGATTTTAAACATTATACGGTTATGTTAAACGAAGCGGTTGATGCTTTGGAGTGCCAAGACGGCAAAATTTATGTTGATTGTACTTTGGGCGGTGGCGGACACAGCGAACTTATTTTAAAAAGAATTTCACCAAACGGGAGATTGATTTCTTTTGATATAGATGACGAAGCTATTCATCACGCTTCAGAACGACTAAAAGAATACAAAAATTTAACAATCGTCAAATCTTCTTATACAAACATTAAACAAGAATTAAAAAAACTCGGCATAGAAAAAATTACGGGCGGTGTAATTCTTGATTTGGGCGCATCTTATCATCAACTTACAAAAAGAGAACGCGGTTTTTCTTTTTCAAAAGATGCTCCGCTTGATATGAGATTCAATATGGATGCGGATTTTAGCGCGTTTGACGTTGTTAATAAATATTCAGAAAATGACTTAGTGAGAATTTTTAGTGAATACGGAGAAGAAAGATTTTCTAAAAGAATTGCAAAAGCAATTGTCGAAAATCGAAGAGTTGAACCGATTAGAACCACAAAAGAACTTGCTGATTTAATAGTCAAGGCAACACCGCATATCAATTCCCGTATACATCCAGCTACAAGAGTGTTTCAGGCTATCAGAATTGAAGTAAACAATGAGTTAAAAAATGTAAACATGGTATTGCATGATATTCTGGATTTGTTAGATAATGGAGGTATAGTTTCGGTAATAAGTTTTCATTCTTTAGAAGATAGAATTGTAAAACAAATCTTTAAGTATGAAAGCCAAAAGTGCAGATGCAACGAGATGATTTGCAAATGCGAGCCGCCAAAAATAGAATTGGTTAACCGAAAACCAATTATGGCGAGCGAAAAGGAGATTTTGGAAAATCCACCATCACGAAGTGCTAAATTAAGGGTTATAAGAGCTATTCGTTGAAGGTAGTTTGGGAGTAGAGGAGTATAACTTTGGTTTCGGCTTTAAAAATCAACAACAAATCAAGTAAAGGTTTAGACAGTTTTATAAAAAAACTTTCAAAAGAAACAACTAAAGAATATGAGCAAGAAGAAAAATCTTTTGTAGATAAATCTATTCAAAAATTAGCTGTTAATAGTATAATAGAAGGGTACTTTCCAAAGGAGAATTTCGTAAGAGATATGGCTATTAAAAGAGTCAACAAAACATTATGTGTAATATTGAGCTTGTTAATTGGCGTTGTTGTCGTTAGTTATTATTTTGTAATCTCTTGTGAAATGAAGTTAAATAATTTAAGCAGAGAAACTATTGTTTTAAATAATGACAATGAGGAACTGCAAAACAAGCTTGACAGTTTAAAATCTTTCAACAATGTTGATAAAACGTTGCAGCAAAACAACATGCTTCAACGCGCAGGTCAGGTTATCGAAACTCAAGAAGTTACGATTGATCCGAGTCTTGCTTCAAAACAAACTTCAAGCAAAAAGATTTTTAATTATGCAATAGGTTTTTAAATGTTTAAACTTGTTTGCGGTGCAGGTAATGAAGATTGCGAAAGCGTAAAAAGATTGGTCTATATTTACGCTAAAGCTGGTTGTCGTTTTTTTGATTTATCAGCAAGAAAAGAAATTTTAGAAAGTGCTAAAGATGCATTAAAACTCGCAAAGGTTATCGATGCTATGCTTTGTGTTAGCATAGGTATAAAAGGCGATCCGCATATTACCAAGGCTAAAATTAATGAATCAAAATGTATTAAGTGTGGGAATTGCTTCAGAAATTGTCCTAATGATGCCATTTATTCATCAATTATAATAGATGAAAAAAAATGTATTGGTTGTGGTAATTGTATAAAAAAATGCCCGACAGATGCAATTTCAATGTTTGATAAAGATGTAAACGTAAAAGAAATATTGCCTTATATGGTAAAAAATGGTGTGGAAGTTTTAGAACTTCATATTATGGGGCACGATAAAAAAGATTTGGCTGCTAAATGGAATATTATAAACGAATGTAGACCAAAATTTGCATCAATTTGTATTGATAGAGAAAATTTCGGAAACAAAGAAGCTTTATCAAGAATAAAAGAAATGATAGCTTATAGAGAACCTTATACAACGATTATTCAAGCAGACGGAATTCCTATGAGCGGAGCTGACGATACTTTTAAAACAACCCTGCAAGCTGTTGCAATGGCAGAAATAATTCAGAATACAAACTTGCCTGTCTATATAATGATATCTGGCGGAACAAATTCTAAAACTGCAGAGCTTGCAAAGTTATGCAACATAAGCTACTGGGGCATTGCAATAGGTTCTTGGGCAAGAAAAATTGTTAAGCAAGAAATTACGACAAATAATTTTTGGCAAAACGAAACTTTGCAAAACATTGCAATACAAAAAGCCTCTGATTTAATTACAACTGCGAGTTAATACATTAGCCCAAATTAAATTTTCTTTTGTTTTGCAATTCTACGTATTGCAGAAAGAAAATCTTCTTTCGATATAAAAATTTTCTTAAAATCTTCAAACGAAAAGTTTTTAGCATCCATTTTTTCGTTCATTCCTAAACGTTCTAAAGCGTTAAAATACGCATCTGAAACAGCTTCTGCTACATCAGAACCGTTAAACGCATTATCATGCATTTGTTTTGCAATAGCTTCAACGGGAACATCGTTTTCTATCGGTTGATTTTTCGCATGAATTCTAAATATCTGCTTGATGCCTTCTAAATTTGGCATAGGAACTTCCAAATGCAAACCAAAACGCCCGGTTCCCAGCATTGCTTTATCTATTAAATTCTTCATATTTGTAGCAGCAACAATAAAAGCGGGGGCTTTACTTTTTTCCAAATCGCTCATACATCCTAAAACCTGATTAACTATTGAATCGTCAAATCTTGCGTTTGAAGAACCATCTCTTGTTTTTGCAATAGAATCAAATTCATCAATAAATGTTATAGATGGAGCGTTTAACATGGCTTTTTTGAACACTTCCCTGATATTATTTTCAGAACTGCCAACTTGAGCTGTTTTAAATTCGTTTGCGTTATATTCATAATATTTTGCATCACATTCGTTTGCTAAAGCTTTGCCTAACATCGTTTTACCACATCTTGGCGGACCATATAAAAGAATTCCTTTGTTCAAACGGATATTTTGATACACCTGAGGATAATTGATTGGTCTAACGACATATTTTTTCAGTTTATCTATAACATCGTCCAAACCGCCAATTTTATCGAAGGTTAATTTGTCGTCGTTATTTTGTTTTTTCGGTGCTTGTGTTAAAGAAGAAATAGTTCTTTTATTAAAACTTTTAATATCTTTGATATTTTTCACTTCAAGATACCTTTCGGCATATCTTGGACTAAAGCGATACGGAGGTTTAAATACAAACTTTTTCCAGTCCTTATCGAAACAAGATTCACCCGTATCTAAAATAACACCGTCCGCAAGTTCTTTGATTTCTCCGCTATGAACACTGTTTTCTTTTTTATAAGGTTCTTTTTCCTTTTTGACATTAATATAACTCAGCAAACTTTTACCCAAGCCTAATATGTAATATCTGTCATCTTTTTTAAATACGGCAAAATCGGAGTCTAATTCCTCTCTGCCTTTTAAGTCTTTTTTGTCGACTTTTAATGTATACTTTTTCATAATAGGTGTATCAATTTTTTCTGCATACATAGAAAGAAGCACATCAGAACTCTCAGGATTTGATGTTACAACCAATACAGAATTATTATCCAGTGCTTGCATACCATAATCGAATTTTTCGGATAAATTCGGTTCACCAAACAAGCCCCTAAAATTCACGTTTGTTCTTTTTATATATCTCACATTCTGTAAAGAATTACTACTTACTACACCTACTCTCATGCTATTTATTTCCCTCGTTTTATATTGAAGGCTAAACGATAAACGTTTAGCCTCTTATCTACATTTTATTTTAGTGTTTTATTTTGACAAAATTGACAACTTTTGACCTTCTTCAACTGTTTCAGTCTTTTGATAAGGATTTGAAACGAAGTTATATTGAGGATTAAAGTATGTTTTGTGTTGTTTTCCTTTGAACGCTACTTTTTTAAGGTGTCTTAAAATCATTACGCCATTTTTTGAAGTCAAACCGTCCATAACAATTTTTCCGCCACCTTCTTTAACGATATTACCAAATTCGTTAACTACATATTTTGCTTTGTCACGAGTATTTGCGTTCATAAATACTGTTCCGACAGGCAATGCTATTGCTGAACCTAAAACAATGCTATCCATTTCTGCTTTTGGTTGAATTGGAACATATCTGTTATCAGGATTGATTGATTCTATATTATTATCAGCGAAGAATTTCTTTCTTGCCTTTTCATCTTCAATATTATATTTTTTGAAATAATCAACTCTGCTATCGTGCTCTATTTCACCTGAGTTCATAAGTGTTACGGTAATATCACCGTTTGCACTTTGCATCATATAAGCAAGCTTAGCCAAATCTTTTGTTAATTCTCTTTGTTCTTTCTTAAGAATTTCTTTTTGTTTTTCAGTCGGATTAGCATCTAATTCTCTTCTGATTTCTGCCAATCTTTCTTGTACTTTTTCTCTTGTCTTGCCGTGAGCTTGAACATCTAAAGCATAAGGAGTTCCGTCGTTTAGAGCGTGTAATTCTGGGTTGCTTCTTGCAGAAAGCGCACCATTCATCGCAGCTTGAACACTCTTTCTGTAACCGCCGATTAAGCTGTTTTCATCAAGTTCTGTCCAAGGTAAAGCGTTACGGTTTTGAAGGTAAACGTTTTTAGCTTTTTCTTCATAACCTGTCATGCCCATTTCGTCACCGCCATACATTGTAGGGTTGCCGAACAAACCGCCTAAAGATTCCATAATCATTGAAGCTTTAGCAACAGCAGGTTCAGTCGCTGATTTATAAACTGTATCAATAATTTTATCTTTGTTAGCGATTGTTTTTCCTGTATTAAATTCAGCTTGTTTAATTGCCATAGCCATTGCAGTTTTAAAATCTCTTGCTGCGTAGCCATTTTTCTTCATGCTGATTTTAGCGTCTTCATATTTAGGAAGTTCTTTTGTATTATTTTTAACAGTTTCTCTATCATATTTTTCTGCAAAATCTTTCATGCCGGCAAGAATTGCATCTTTAGCAGTAGAATTTTTTTCAGATTTTAAATAAGCATCTTTTAATAATTTTGTAAGTTGAACAGTGTACAAGCTGTATCTGCTAAAATCGCCTTTGTCGCCTAAAACTGCTTTACCTGCTTCATAATTATTTTCTCTTGTTTTATCATCCAATGATGTCCAATCAAAATCACCATGAACCTGGTAACCGTCAAGGTTCATTTTGTTAGCTTGTGCTACAACATCTGCGATTAATTGCTTACGTTCTGTTTCACTTAATTTTAAGCCATGCTTTTCTGCCATTTTTAAAATTGTAGAGAACGCATCATCAAGACTTGAAAGTTCTTTAATATTAATAGTTTGATAATTGATATTTTGACCTTCACCTAAATAGTTTCCGTTCGCCAAATCAACAAGAGCTTGGCTGATATTCTTGATATCATCTTGAGTTGCAATACCTTTCAAGTCTTCGTTTACGATTTGACTTAACAATTTGCTCATCGCAACTGCTCTTGTGCTAACTGTTCTCATATAATCTTTGTTATCAGCGTTTAATCTGAATTCAATAGGTGTTTCTTCGATAGATTTTGCGCCAGACAAAATTTGCATTGATTCAACCGCGTGTTGGCGTTTGTTGTCAACGTTATGGAACAAGCCCATATCCAAAGCCAAGCAATGAATCATTCTTGGTTTGTCGTGGTTGCCCATAAATGTATATAGGTTTCTCAAATAATCAATGTTTCTTGTTTCAAGCAATAAATCAAATCTGTTTTTCAAGCTATCATGATTTTTAGAGTAGCCTTGACCGCCTTCAAAACCTTCTGAGAAGTGTTTTAACAAATCTGTATAGAAATATGAATAGCCTGCTTCTGATGTAATACCTGTTTCGTTGAAGAATTTAACCATCGCGTCAGGTTCACCGTTAAATCTTCCGCCTAAATCAGTGTTACCACCGTTTGGCCATACTTTTGAACCGGTTGTATCTTGCATTAGTTGAGGTACATCGGTAATTTCCGCAACGATATATGCGTTAGGGTTGTTTTGCTTAACGCCTTGAACAAATTTACTCCAGAACTGAATTACATCATTCCAAGTGTCATCAAAATCATTGTCACCGTTTCTGATAGCATCCATGTCCATAACGTCTTTTGCAGCATCTAATCTCCAATCAAGACCTAGGCTTGCTCTATCGACAAGAGCTTCTGCTAATCTAAAGCTTGATGTATCAGTGCCTGCAATACGTTTTGAAATAGAATCAGCTACATAAGAAACATCTGATGCTGATAATTTCTTTAAGCCTTTTTCAAATTTCTTTTCCAAAAGGTTCGCTTCTTCTTCAGGGCTATGAGCATTTATACCCAAAGCTTTTAGGGTTGTGCCGTCTTTTAATGCGTCATAGTCATAAGTAATTTCATTTGTATTAAGAAGTTTTGTTTTTAAATTATCTCCTGCAATTGCTTTCAACATAGCGTATTTAGTAATTTCTTTGCCGACTAAATCCATTACATATTCGCCGTATTCAGTGTAATCGCCGTTTTTATCAAGAAGTTTTTCATCAGAAGCTAAATCAACTTTTTTAATAATCTTATCTGCAAAATCCTTGATTTCGTTTTGGAACAAAGCGTTTACTTTGTTGTAAGTATGAGCATATTCTTTAACAAGATGCGGATTATTTTGTTTCATTAAATCAAATCTTGAAACGCCGATTGTTTCATCTGTTGTGGCTCTGTTTGAGAAATAAGAAGTTGATAAAACGCCAACCGTATTTTCGCCCAACTCTAAAGCGTCAAGTGGCATTTTCATCAAAGCCTTCACTGTAACATCATCTTTTGGTAAAATACCTTTTGGTGAAAGCATATATTGACCGTTTAGGATGTTGTTTAAAGCTTCGTTTGTTAAACTTACTTCTTTTGGCAATTTTTCTTCCGCGATTAATTTATTGATGCCTTCAATAGTCTTCGCGCTACCGATAGTTTGTGCAGTGTACATAGTTTGAACATCTTTAACGTTGTTTGTCCAATATTTACCTGCTTGAATTGCCATATCCTGAACTTCTTTAGAACCGCGTTCAATCAATTCTCTTTCATGCGCACGCATATTTTCATCAGGAATTGCTTGCAATGCTTTTTCGTCATAGCCTGAAATATGGTAATTCATTTTAACCATATCTGTGTTAGCATCCCAAGTTACGAAACCGCCTTCTGTTTTCTTGTCAATTTTGAAATTAGAAAATTCGCATGCCATAATCGTACCGTCAGGAGTATCAAGCTTTAAGTTTTTACCGTGATTTTTGTTCAAATCGTTGATTACATCAATTCTTGCTTGATATTCTTTAGGGTCAATTTGGAAAACATAATTAATCAAAGTATCATCGTGGCTGTTGATATCAAGTTCTTTGCCTGATGTCAAATTTTGATAGTTTTTGATAGCCTTATCTAAAGCTTTGTTTTGACCTTCCGTAACTTGAGAAGCGTCATAAAGTTGAACCAAAGTTTCTTTATTAGGATTGTAATTCGGATTTGCAACTTTTTTATAAGTACCGTTTGATTGTAATTCGTAGTTATAAGGAGCGTTTACAACTCTGTGTCTTAAATTTTCTTTATTTTGAGGAACAATACCTAAACCTAAATTGTTATCCTTTAAACCGGTCATTCTAAACCAGTGGTAACTTTGAGGATTTTTGTCAGCCCATCTTAATGCATATTGGAAGTGAATACCTTCCAAACCTTCAGAAGTGAATGTACCATCATAAACGTATTTCATACCGTTTTTGTACAAATCTTTCATGAAGGAGTTGAAGTTTTCCGTGTTACCCATTTTTGATGCGATTTGCATGTTGTTTTTGTTCCAATAGCTGTGTGCTGAAACGTCATCACCGTTTGCTATTGGAGTTGAGAATAAAACTTTATAACCTTGTTTCTTCAAATATGGAATACCTTCTTGCAATCCTGCAATGCTTCCATTATAAGAATTTGAGAAGGTCTTAATTACGCCTTCCATTTTCTTTTGGTAATCTTTATCAACGAAAATTTCACCAGTGTTTGTATCGCTAAAGCCTCTGTACATAGCACCAGGCATGAAGGAATCAGGCATAGCTAAATAAGCAGCACCTTGTACCATTGGAGTTGTACCTTTGCGAGAAACTAGAGAGTACTGATATTTTTCAATAGGACCGTCTTGGAAGCGTGATGTTTCATAAGAATAATCAATAGGAATTTTTCTACCTTTATCATCTAGTCTGAAATTCCCCTTATCATCTTTTTGATAATTCTGAGGTTTCATATCAGTTACATGGTAATCTTTTTCTTTATCGGTATGAAGTCTAAAGCCATAACCGTCATTGATTTGTTTCATTTTTGCGCCGGTATCCGCGCCTTCCCAAATAACTTTACCTGTGTTTTTATCTTTTCTAACTATTTTATAAGCAAACGGAGCATCTTTATCCAAGTTTGTAATGTCTTGAAGATTAACGTTTACGCCTTCAGGTTTCAATTGAATTTTCGCTATAGGTTCGTCTGACAACTTGTAGTTATACTTGTTATCAGGTACAGCTCTATAAATATGAACTTCACAAGTTTCCTTATCGCTGTCATAAGGATAGTTAAACTTCATAATTGATTCACCAACATCATTTTTTACGTGCTGGTAGCCCTTAAATCCAATCTTATTAGAAATCCCATTAATCTTACTTATAAACACGATTGAGTACTCCTTCATATATATAAAGAGTGCAAAATATTTTTTTTTGCTCAATTTTCGGCATGTAAACAAAAATTTTTACAAAAATTAATATTGTATAAAATACACACTATCTAACCTTTTGACAAGAAAATTTTATAATAAACAAGCGATAAAATCAAACTTTTACGCTAAGTAATCCAAAATAGCTCCGCCGACTTCCTCATTAGGGTCAAACGGACAGTCTTTAGGCGGATTTATCGAATTTCTTATCAGCATCGCACACAATGGACCGAACGCATCAGGAACTTTTGTTTTACGATAAATTCCTGCCAAATAAGTCTGAATATTTGGAGAATTTGTGTCATTATATTTTGATAAAGTCGGATAAAGGTCTGCTATCTCTTTATTCCCTTCATCCAACATTAAGTTAAGCTCATACAAATCCTCTAAAACTTCGTCCTCTGATTGTGGGTTTTCTAAAGAAGATTTTATTTGCGCCAAATTTTTTCTGTCCTTTACATCAAAGGTACAATAATTTCTGTATTGATTCGGATACGATACACTCATAATTAGAAGTTTACACTAAAAAACAAGTAATATAAAGCCCCTACTGCCAAAGCAGGAACATAAGGCAAGTAATTGCGATTTTCTTCTTGCTTGATATTTTTTAGAATCGAAATTGCAAGCATCGCACCTGTAATAATTAATGCCACTAATGCCCAATAATTTTGCCACAAAAGTTTAAATGTCATTACGGCAAGAACAAACAAAATTGATAAAATACAAGTTTTCTTATTATCGTTTTTAAATTGATTATACAAAAACATCGGCACTATAAAAATCATAGACGCTATCAAGGCATAGGCAAGAACAAACAAAATATCTTTACCTACAATCGCACCGATAGCAGCAGCCACATAAGTATCGGCTTCTCCCATAGCACGTGCTCCTGCTACAAGATAACCGCTTCTTGCTATTAATTCTAATACAACTGCTCCGAGGACTAAACCTATTAAAGATGCAATAACACCAGATACACCGTGTTGAATAAAGTTATATAAAATACCTGTAACACCCATTGCTATTGCAATATTGCAATCCACTAATTTTGCTTTTAAATCAGTACCTGTCATAATTACAAAGCAAGAAAGCCAAAACAAGACGAAGATTGTCTTTATATCTATTCCAAATTTTACAAATGTTGCACCAAATAAAAACATTGTAAACAATTCAACTATCGGATATTGAATACTAATTTTTTCTTTACAAAAATAACATTTTCCACCAAGCATGATATAAGAAAGAACCGGAATATTATGCCAGAAATACAATTTATGATTACATTTCGGGCATTTTGAAGCAGGGAAAACTATACTTTCATTACTCAACGAACGCAAAATAACTACATTAAAAAAGCTACCTAAGCATAAACCGACTACACAAATCCAAAATAAAGAATAATAAAACAAATCCATTTTAAACCTCATCTGAATTATCTGCAATCATTTTATAGAGCATACTAAAAGCTTTTTTCATTTTTCTTGAAATTCGCATTTGAGTCATACCGAGTTTCTCTGCTATATCTTTTTTGTTCATATCATCATAATAATACATTTCTACTAGCTTTCTGTATTCATCAGGCAGTTTTTCAATTACATCCTTTAAAACAATTTTATCATCTTCATTTTCGCTAGCTTCTTTATAATCATCATGCGCAGAAAGTACTTCTTCATAACTCAAACTGTCCGCATCAGAAAATATATTTTCCAAAGATACAACTGACTTTCTTCTGTCCGCTTGCATTGCATAATCAACGGCTCTTGGAGTAACTTTTAAAGCTTCTGCCACATCGTCATTTGTCAACTCATTCAACTGTTCATAAGTTAAAGAATTCGTAAATGTATTAATACGGTAAGAAAGCTCTTGAATATGCCCAGGGACTCTTATCGTATTTAATTTATCGCGCAAGTAATGTTTCATTTCTCCGATTATCAAATAACCTGCATAAATTTTGAAATTATCATTAACCTCCGCAGAATAACTCTCTATTGCCTTCAAAAGACCGATAGAACCTGCTTGCACTAAATCATCAATCGGGTCGTAAGAACGTCTTGCAATCGTTCTTGCAATCTTTTTAATAATTGAAAGCATACGTGTAACAATAAGTGCTTTCAGCTTCGCTCGTTCGTACTTATCTGTAGAAATTTTATAGGCTTCCAACCATCTTGTAATCAATTCATACGTTTGTTTATCTTTATTATCTTCACGCATAGTACGATAATTTTAGCATAATAATAAGCTGATATCAAAAATTATCAAAACAAAAACGAGCAAGTTTAAATCTTGCTCGTTTCCTCATTTAATTTTTTAAATATTACTTTAAAGCAACTGTCATATCAGCTTCGATACAAACTTTGCCGTCTACATAACCTACACCATGGCTCTTGCAAATAGGACCTTTTGCCTTGATTAATTCAATGTGCATTTCAAATTTGTCACCAGGTCTTACAATATTTTTGAATCTTACATTGTCAACGCCTGCATACAAAGTTAATTTACCTTTGTATTGAGGCAAGCACATCAAAACAGGTGCTGAACATTGAGCCAAAGCTTCAAGTTGCAATACACCAGGCATTACAGGATTACCAGGGAAATGACCTTGGAAAAATGCTTCGTTCATTGTTAAATTTTTATAACCCTTTGCATATTTACCTGGAACACATTCTGTAATTTTGTCTACAAGTAAAAAAGGGTATCTGTGAGGAATCATATCCATAATTTGCATTATGTCAAATGATAAAATATCTTCACCAGCTTCTGTTTCGCCAATTTTTACTCCTAATTCTTCTGTCATTTAATTTCTCCTTATATTTTTACTAATTTATTTTTTAATACTTGAGCAACTTTTGTATGAACAGCATGTCCTGCTTCTTTTACCAAAATTTGCGCCTTCAGATTTAATGGTGAAACACCAGTTAAATACAAATCACCAATCAAATCTAAAATTTTGTGTTTAATAGGTTCGTTTTCTGAACGCAATTCAGTTGTAAAACCTTCATCCTTCAGACCTACGGTATTATCAATAGTAACACCTTTTGCAAAACCCAACATTTGGTATTTTTTTAAGTCTTTATAAAATCCAAACGTTCTTGCTTCTATAATTTCTTCCAAATTTTTATTGTCCATTGTTACCCAACGTCCGCGCAAATCAGGGTGGTCATAGTTTACAGAATAAGTAATTCTAAGTTCTTTATCAGGAACAATAACAAGGCTTGTTTTTCCATTTAAATAATAAACAGGTTCAGACACGGTATAAGCGTCTTTATTTACGCCTTCAATACCGGCTTTTTTAAACAATTCTACCCAAACTTTTGAACTACCATCAAAAATTGGCATTTCAGTTTCAGATAAATAAACATCAATCGAATCAATTCCACATATAGCGCAAGCTGCAATAAAGTGTTCACATAGCATTACTTTGTATTTATAATCTCCCAACAAAGTTCTGTGTTCTTTACTACACAGAGTTACACAATGATCTGTAGAATATAAATTTTCTATGCAAACATTAAACGGAACATCTGCGCCTTTTGAAAATATTCGAATTTGACCGCCACGTGAAGGTTTTATTAAAACCTCACATTCGCGATTTTTCATTAATCCTTTACCTGATGTTTTTATTTCTGATTTTATTGTTCCCATACCAATTATTCCTTGGGGGGATAAGCCCCCACCCTAGCCCTCCCCCGAGGAGAGGGAATACAAGATTTGTTTTCTTTATTGTAAGTTGTAGGTTAGGCTTTCAGCCCAACAATAACTACTTACCTTCGCCTTCGTTTACACTTTCTTCAAATGATTTAAGAAGTGGTTCATATTTTTTGAATTTAGCAATCAAATCGCCTGCATCCTTCATAATTTTCAACTGTTTGATGAATTCTTTTCTTGGAACTGCAGGTGCGCCAACTACAATTGATTTAGCAGGGAAGCTCTTAGTTACACCCGCTTGAGCAGCAATAATTGTATCATCACCAATTGAAATATGATCAGCCAAACCAGCTTGACCTGCAATAACTACTCTATCGCCGATTACGCAACTGCCTGCTATACCAACTTGAGAAACTATCATACAACCTTTTCCAATACGGCAGTTGTGACCAATCATTACTAAATCATCAATTTTTGTATTATCACCAACAACCGTATTTTCAATAGTACCTCTATCAATTGCTGTATTAGCACCAATTTCTACATTGTTGCCAATTACAACAGAACCGATTGAAGGGATTTTGAAAATAACCTGTTGAACGTCGTTTTCTTTAATTTCACCATCTTTACGAGCTTGTTCTATGTTGTTTGGATTTTCTGTAACGAAACTGAAACCGTCAGCACCAAGAGAAACTCCGTGATGTAAAATCACTTTATTGCCAACTTTTACTCTATCACCAATACAAACTGCAGGGTGGAAGAAGCAATCAGCACCGATTTGAGCACCGTTTCCGATATAACCGTTAGCTAAAATTCTTGTATTGTCACCAATTACAGCATTTTCTGCTACAACAACATTTGCGCCTAAAGATACGTTTTGACCGATTTTTGCAGAAGGATGAACAACTGCAGTCGGGTGAATACCTGAATTAACATGTGGTTCTTCGTAGAACATTGTAATTAATTTCATCATTGCCAATCTTGGTCTTTCTACTTCGATTGTTGAATAACCATCTATATTTACACCCAAAGGAACAAGAGCTGCTTGAGCTTTTGTTTTAGAAAGATTATTGATTTCGTCTTCACCTAAAGCTAAAGCCAATGTATTTTCATCTGCCAAAAGAGGTGGTGCTATATTTGTAATAGCAACATCTTTTGCTTTAGAAAGCATACCGCCTGTAATTTGTGCAATTTGTTCCAATGTAAAAGTTTTCATAATACACTCCTTTATTATCCTAAACACTTTTTAATTACGTTTGTAGTTGATTTTCCGGCTACAAAGTCGATAAATTCAACTTTTATATTGTTTCTGATTACGATATCTCTTTCTGGAAGAGTTTCTAACGTGTAATCAGCACCTTTTGTATAAATATCCGGCTTTATAGCTTCCAACAAAGCTGCCGGAGATTTCTCTTCAAATAATACCACATAATCAACGCATGACAAAGCACTTAACAATTCAGCTCTATCTTGTTCATTATTAATTGGTCTATCTTCGCCTTTAATCATTTTTACTGATTTATCAGAATTAAGCATGACAATTGAATAATCAGCCAAAGCCTTTGTTTTTTGTAAATATCTAACATGACCTACATGCAAAATATCAAAACAGCCGTTTGTTGCAACAAAAGTTTTACCCTCTGCCTGCCCTTGTCTTACTATTTCAATTATTTCTTTTTGCGAAACTAACTTTCCCACGCTTAACCTCGAGTCATCTTATCGATAGATACTTGAATAGAGTCTTTAATTCGTTGAAAAGAATCTGCCTGAGAGACGTAATTAATCTTTTTATCAATAGGCATTTCTTTTGGTAAAATACCATCAATAAATTCTTTTGTTTTTTTAGGGCAAGAATCGGCATCATGGATATCTTTTATAACGATTTTAGCTGCGTCATCTTTTCTTAAAGTTAATTCATATCCTCGAACTCTAAGCTCAAGCGGATCGCCCATTGGCGCAGTTTTAACAAGTTTAACTTCAACTTCTGGAGTTAAACCCATATTTAAAATGTGTTGCCTTAGCGCCTTATCTTCACAATTTATTGCTTCAATATAGGCTTCTTTGCCGATTGTTAGATTATCAAGTGTGGTTTTTTTATTCATGGTTTTATTATAGCATAGGAATAATTTTAAGTTATTAATTCAAAAAAGCATAAAAGACCCACAAGGTGGGTCTTTTGATAAAATCTTTTTAGTTGATTAATTAATTATGCTTCTTCTTTTTGAGCTTTTTTAATATCAACGATGTGTTTAATAGCAGCAGCGCCAGCAGCAACTAAAGCAGCACCTGCAGCAGCTAAACCGATTTTTTTACCTTTGCTTAGGTTTTTAACAGAAGAAACTAAGTTTTTAATACCATCTTTTAATACAGATGATTTTTCAGTAGCTGCTTCAAAAGGTACACCAGCAGCCATATCTGCTTTAACTTTTTCGCCTAATTGATTAGCATAATTAGCTCTTGCTTTATTAG
>OIYY01000310.1_pt1 | contig 36407 bp, 30 predicted proteins | sample 1588341 | NCBI WGS metagenome assembly OIYY01 (sample SAMN03283287) | human gut metagenome | biome: human-associated habitat; material: feces | host: Homo sapiens | place: Peru | collected 2012 | reverse complement strand
CAATTAATTCAAAATGAATTGGAGCCATTTGAGGGATTAATATTGTATAATCTTTTTTCATATCTTTTGTGAATATTACTCTGTTTAGTTCGTAATTTCCGTTGGCTGTATTTTTTTGTTCTTCTCTTTTGGCTTTTATTTTTTTATTCATACTTGCTAGTAGAGAACGGATACGAATTCTAACAGCTCCTAGATTGTTAACTTCATCAATTTTTATTAGTGTGTACATATTGTCATAGCTTTTTAATATTTCTTCTACTTGGTCTGTTGTAACGGCATCTACACCGCATCCAAATGAATTTAATTGTATTAGTTCTAGGTTGTCATGTTGTCCTGTGTATTCTGCTGCTACATACAATCTTGCGTGGAATACCCATTGATCTACAACTCTGATTGGTCTTTTGGCTTCTGTTTTTCTTGAAACGCTATCTTCAGATAGTACGCATAAACCTAAGCTTGTAATTAATGTGTCTATTCCATGGTTAACTTCTGGATCAACGTGATAGGGTCTTCCTGCTAGTACGATTCCTCTTAAATCATGTTCTTCCATGTATTCCATGATTTCTGTTCCTTTTTTATCTACGTCATCTTTGAAGTGTTGATATTCTGCTTCAGCTTTTTTTGCTGCTTCAAAAACTTCTTTTTTAGTGAAGTTATATTCTTTAAATTCTTCTCTTTCTAATATTACTTCTGTTAAATGTTTGGCATCGAAAGGTAAGAATGTGTTTATGAATTTTATATCGTCAGCTTTTAGTTCTTCTACATTGTTTTTTAATACTTCTGGATAAGATATTACAATTGGACAGTTGTAGTGATTATTTGCTTTTTTATATTCTTTTCTTGAGTAAGGAATACAAGGATAGAATATTGTTTTAATTCCTTTTTCTATTAAGCTTATGATATGTCCATGTGTAAGTTTTGCTGGATAACATACTGATTCAGATGGCATTGATTCCATTCCTTTTTCGTATGTTTTTCTTGTGCTTTTTTCAGAAAGTATTACTCTAAATCCTAAGTTAGTTAAGAATGTAAACCAGAATGGATAATCTTCATACATATTTAAAACTCTTGGAATTCCTATAGTTCCTCTAGTTGCGTATTGTTCTTCAAGTGGTTTATAATCAAATATTCTTTGATATTTGTATTGTACTAAGTTTGGTAAATTCTTTTTATTTGTTGTAATACCTGCACCTTTTTCACAACGGTTACCAGAAACGTGTATTGAACCATTGCTAAATTTATTTATTGTCAATTTACAATGATTTTCGCAATTGTTACATCTTGCATGAGTTACTTTAATTTCTAATTTATCTAATTCATCTGCTTTTAAAATAGTTGATGTGTATTCCATATCTAGGTTTGATTCATATTGTTCTTTAGAAAGTAAAGCCATACCATATGCACCCATTAAACCTGCAATGTCTGGTCTTACAACATCTTTTCCAACTATTTTTTCAAATGCTCTTAAAACTGCATCATTGTAGAATGTTCCACCTTGTACTACAATGTGGTCTCCCAAAGTGGCAGTATCCCTAACTTTCATAACTTTTTGAATAGCATTTTTGATAACTGAATATGAAAGTCCGCTTGAAATATCTCCTACTGTATAGCCTTCTTTTTGAGCTTGTTTTATTTTAGAGTTCATAAATACTGTACATCTTGAACCCAAATCAACAGGTCTTTTGGCTTCAATTGCCTCTTTAACAAATTGTGAAATTTCTAAGTTTAGGCTCTTTGCAAATGTTTCTATAAATGAACCACATCCAGATGAACATGCTTCATTTAGCATAATATTGTCTATTGCACCATTTTTCATTTTGATGTATTTCATATCTTGTCCACCAATATCGATTATTGCAGTTACATCAGGTTCAAATTGTTTTGCAGCAGTGTAATGTGCAATTGTTTCTATTTCATTTAAATCAACATTTAGAGCTGTTTGAATTAGTTTTTCACCATATCCTGTAACTCCACTATACCTAAGGATTGCTTTCTCTGGTAAGACTTCATATAAATTTTTAAGCATATTCATAACACTTTTTAGAGGGTTACCCTCATTGCTACCATATAATGAATATAGCAAGTTTCCATCTTTATCAATTAATACCAATTTTGTAGTTGTTGAACCTGCGTCAATTCCAATGTAACAGTCGCTTTCATATGTAGAAAGTTCAGTTCTTGCAACTTTTGCTTTGTCATGTCTATCTTTGAATTTTTTGTAATCTTCTTTATTTTTGAATAAAGGTTCAATTGGATGTGTTGTATTATCTTGGGAATTTCTTAAATTTTCTATTTTTTTCTTCAATTCTTCAACAGTTATTGGTTTTGTATTTAGGGAATCAAGGGCTGCCCCTTTAGCTACTAATAAATGGGCCTCTTCAGGCACAATTACTTCTTCAGGTGTTAAATTAAGTGTTTCTATAAATCTTTTTCTTAGTTCTGGTAAGTAACTTAATGGACCACCTAAAAATGCTACATTCCCTCTAATTGGCCTTCCACAAGCAAGTCCACTAATTGTTTGATTAACAACTGCTTGGAAAATTGATGCTGCAATGTCTTCTTTTGCTGCACCTTCATTTATTAAAGGTTGTATATCTGTTTTTGCGAAGACACCGCATCTAGATGCAATTGGGTATATTGTTTTGTAGTCTTTTGCTAATTCATTTAAACCTGCAGTATCTGTGTGTAAAAGTGATGCCATTTGATCTAGGAATGCTCCAGTTCCGCCGGCACAAGTTCCGTTCATTCTTTGTTCAATTGATTTTCCAAAATATATGATTTTTGCATCTTCTCCACCAAGTTCGATTACTACATCAGTTTGTGGAATATATTTTTCAACAGACCTTTTGCATGATACAACTTCTTGTATGAATTCTACGCCTAAGAACTTGCTTGCAGACATTGCTCCAGACCCTGTTAGTGCTATTGTAAATGTATTTTCTGGATACATTTTTGCTAAGTTTTCTAGTACATTACATACTGTGTTTTTCGTGTCTGAAAAGTGTCTTTGATAGTCTTTATATATTGTGTTTTGATTTTCATCCATTACTATTATTTTTACGGTTGTTGAGCCTACGTCTAATCCTACATGTAAAACTTTTTCCATAATTCATTTCTCCTCTCGCTCGTTTAAACATCCCATGTATAAATTACTGTTTTTTTGTTAGGGCTATGAGGTTTTTTAAATAATTTATACACCCTAATTTTATACGGAAAATGACCATTTGTCAAATGTAAAAAAATGGAAATAGGACTAAAAAATTTTATTTGACATATAATAAAATATGAGTTATAATATACTCAGACGTCAAAAAAGTAGTTCTGAAACGAAGTATCAAAAAAAGACTAGGAAGTCTCTGAAAACTTTTCCTAGTCTTTTTCTTTTGTCTAATCCTTTAAGTTCTTTACAATTAAGTAAATTAAATAAAGTTTCAACACTTTTAGTAGTTCTTTCACTTAGTACCTCCTTCCTACCCACTAGAGTAAGTCGGTATGAATATAGTATAATATTTATTTGTAAAAGTCAACTATATAATAAATATTTAGCTTAAAAATTTTTAGTATATTTTGGACAAACAAATAATAGTATTAAGTATAAATATTAAAAATAGGGAGGACGCTATGAAAAATAAAAGGATTTTAATTTTATTTATAATTTCAGTAATTTTAATTGTAGTTATAGGATATTTCGCAATTAAAATTGTCAAACAAAAGAAAAATAATGAAATTCAACGTGAATATATACCACAGGAAGAAATATCGGATGATCAGTCAAGGGAAACAATTGTAAGCTTATATTTTGCAGATAAAGAAACAGGGCTTTTAAAACCAGAAGCAAGACTTGTAAATGTAAAAGATTTAATAAAATCACCTTATAATACTTTGGTTGAGCTTTTAATTTCTGGTCCTAAAAATGATAAATTGAAAGTTGTTATTCCTGAAAATACTAAACTTTTAAATGTTTCATTAGATAAAGAATGTTTAACTTTGGATTTTTCTTCTGAGATTTTGAATTATAATAAAGATGATAGTATGCTTAAAAATAATTTAATTTATTCAATTGTTAATACTGTTACTGAGTTAAATGAGGTTAATAAGGTTAAATTCTTGGTTAATGGTCAGGCATCTAGTGATTTTGAGGAGTTTTATGTGAGAAAATAGTTTTAAAAATTTGGCATATGGTAAAGTATGTGTTAATATATATTTAGCAATTAAAAAATAATCGTGCAAAAAAATAACAAAAAAGACTAGGAGCCTACCAAAGCAATCCTAGTCTTTTCTTTTTCTATTAAAAATATTTGAAACATTTTTATATAATTTAACATAATCCCAAAAACCTTGAAAATCATTTAAAAAATGTTCAACTTCATTTAAAGAATTAATTGTATTTTTTTTGCAAGTTTTAAAATTAAGCTTTTTCTTTTTAAGGGGAGATGGCTTTTTTGGTGGTGGTTTTGGAGGAGGTGATGGCGGTGGTGCTAAATTTTTGGGTGGTGGAGGAGGCAGAGGGCAATTGCAATTATTTTTACTTTTTTCACATCTATATAAAGTTGGCATAGAAACACTTCTTTCTTTTATTAAATATTTATGATATATTATTAAATAAATGGAAAAATAGTGAACATTTTTCATAACTGAATATTCAGTGTTTTGAATAAAAAGAATTACTTAGTCTTATAAAAATGGATTGACAAAAGAACAAAAGTTTGATATTATATAGCAAAGAAAAAACATAATAGTAAAAATATTAATCTTAGGGAGGTCTGTATGAAAGAACAGATAATAAAAACAGAGATACATAATGAAAAATTCAATTTGGTCGAATTCGACCAAATTAAGATAGAATATGAAAAGATTAATTAGACTTAATAATTTGGATAAAAGGAAATGAAAGTATTAAGGGATAATAAAAATATTAAAGAACTTGAAGAATTACAAAGAGAAGTAAATAACTCTAAAATGTTAAACTAATATGAGAAAGAAAGAGAAAAATATGGAAATAGAATTAAAAGAGAATGAAAGAATAGATGACTTGGAATTTAAAGATTTAAAAATAATACAAAATACAAAAGGTTTTTGTTTTGGAATTGATGCAGTATTATTATCAGATTTTGCAAAAAATATAAAGAAAAATGCAAAAGTATTAGATTTAGGAACAGGTACAGGAATAATATCAATTTTATTATGTGGAAAAACAAATTTAGAAAAAATTATAGGGGTAGAGGTTCAAAAAGAAGTCGCAGATATGGCAAAAAGAAGTTCAAAATTAAATAATTTAGAAAATAAATTTGAAATAATAAATGAAAATATTATTAATTTGTATAAAATATATGAAAGAAATTCTTTTGATGTTATAGTTACAAATCCACCATATAAAAAAGAAAATACAGGAATAGTAAACGAAGAAGAAAAAAAGTTAATTTCAAGACATGAGGTATTAGCAAAGTTAGAAGATTATATAAAAATATCTAATAAATTGTTAAAAGATAAAGGGGAATTTTATATGGTTCACAGGCCGGAAAGATTGGTTGATATTATTTCACATATGAGACAATATAAAATTGAACCAAAAGAAATAAGATTTGTATGTTCACATATAAATGAATCACCTAAATTGGTGCTAATTAAAGGTGTAAAAAATGCAAAGCCTTTTTTGAAAGTTAAGGAAGATTTATATATTTATAAAAAAGATGGAAATTATACAGAGGAAATTTATAAAATATATAATAAAAAAAATAAATAAAAAAATAAATAAAAGAAATAATAAAAGAAAGGAAAAAATAATGGAAAAAGGAACTTTATATATAGTAGCAACACCAATAGGAAATTTGGAAGATATAACATTAAGAGCAATAAAAACGCTGAAAGATGCAGATTTGATAGCAGCAGAAGACACAAGACATACATTAAAATTATTAAATCATTTGGAGATATCAAAACCAATGATAAGTTATCATAGACACAATGAAGAAACAAAATCAGATGTATTAATTGAAAAATTGCAAGAAGGGCAAAATATAGCTTTAGTATCAGATGCTGGAACACCAGGTATATGTGATCCGGGGGAAGAGATTATAAAAAAATGCATAGAATTGGGAATAAATATTGTTCCAATTCCAGGAGCTTGTGCAATGATAAACTCTTTAATTTGTTCAGGGATTGATACAAAAGAATTTACTTTTTTAGGTTTTTTGCCATTAAATAAAAAATTAAGAAAAAAGAAATTAGAAGAGATTGAAAAATCTAATAAAACTATAATAATTTATGAAGCTCCACATAAATTAGATACAACTTTAAAAGATTTACAAAAAATATTATCAAAAAATAGAAATATTACTTTAGCTAGAGAAATAACAAAAATACATGAAGAATTTATTAGGGGAAATATAGATGAAATATTGCAAAAATCTGCAAATTTAAAAGGGGAGATTGTTTTAATAATAGAAGGAAATAATGAAATAGAAGAGGAAAATTCTTTAAATAATCTTACTATGGATGAACATTATAAATTTTATGAAAATCAAGGTTTTAGTAAAAAAGATATTATAAAAAAGATTGCTAAAGATAGAAATATGAATAAAAATGATGTATATCAAAAATTTATTTAATTAATATTTTATTTTTGTTTATAAATAAAAAAAGATGTATTAAAAGTTGATAAGACTTTTGACACATCTTTTTATATTTATTCTTTTTCATGTAAAATATTTAGTTCTTTAGAACAATTTTTACAAACTAATTTATCTTTATATTCTACTAAATCTTCTGTAGTTCCGCAAAAAATACAATTTGGTTCATATTTTTTTAATATGATTGAAGAATCGTTTACATAGATTTCAATTGGATCTTTTTCGACAATATTAAATTGATTTCTAATTTCAATAGGAATAACAACTCTTCCTAATTCATCAACTCTTCTTATAATTCCAGTAGCTTTCATGTTAACCCTCCTTAATGTTACTTTTTACAATTCCCATGGTTATATTATAGTAAAGTTTTAACTTTTTATAATAAAAACATTTTGTTTAAAATTTGCAAAGGTAAATTTTATACATAAACTAAGCTTATTTCTTAAATGAATTTAATATTTTAAATGTCATTAATGTCGCTTTTGTTCTTTTACATTAATATAACATAAATCGTGTAGGAGGTCAATTAAAAAGCGACAAAAAAGTAAAAAGTAATAAATATTTTAATTTAATAATAAAATTGATTAGGTGATTTTTATGTTGAATATATTATGGCCTGCGTTTATTATAGTATCTGTTATTTTTGCTATTTTATCAGGAAATATTAAAGAATTAAATAGTTCAATATTTGAAAGTACTGAACTAGCAGTCAGCTTGTGTATTACTTTATTGGGGACAATGTGTTTGTGGAATGGAATAATGCAAATTGCAAGCAAAACATCTGTAATGAAAAAAATTACAAATTTTTTAAAGCCGATTATGAAATTATTATTTCCAAATATAAAAAATGATTCTAATGTTTACGAAGAAATTTCTATGAATATGGTTGCAAATATTTTGGGATTGGGGAATGCTGCTACACCGTTGCGGAATAAAAGCAATGAAATCCATGCAAGAGAAAAATAGCGATAAGAAAATTTTGACAAATGAAATGGCTACATTTATTGTATTAAATACTGCTTCAATACAAATTATACCAACTACTGTTATTGCTATAAGAAATTCTATGGGATCAATAAATCCTACAGCTATAATAGTCCCTGTTTGGATAGCAACTATTTGTGCTGCAATTGCTGGAATTACTGCAACAAAAATTTTTATAAAAATGGGAAAATAATATTGTAATCTCTAAATAAAAGAATTGTTGTAAATAAATTATTAAAAATAAGATTTTGGATTTATGGAGGCTGGTATAAAAATGAAATTTATAGAGTTTTTTTCTAATATTGCTATGCCGTTAATGATAATTATTATTGTTTTATATGGAGTTATAGAAAGAAAAAAAGTTTTTGATATTTTTTTAGATGGTGCAAAAGAGGGGATAGGTGTTGTTTTTAATATTTTTCCTACATTAGTAGGTTTATTTGTTGCCATAGGGGCTTTAAGAAGTTCTGGAATTATAGATTTAACAGTTAATTTTTTAACTCCATTTTTGAATTTTATAAATTTTCCAACTGAAATATTGCCTTTAGCGCTAATAAGACCAATTTCTGGTAGTAGTTCAATAGCTGTTGCAACAGATATAATGAAAAATTTTGGTGTTGATTCTAATATAGGTCTTGTTGCTTCTGTTATAATGGGTTCTACTGAAACAACAGTATATACTATTGCTGTATATACAAGTAGTGTTGGAATAAAAAAAACAAGATTTGTTTTGTGGGCAGCATTAATTGCTGATTTTGTTGGGATAATAACAAGTGTAATTGTGTGTAAATATATTTTTAAATATTAAAATGGATATTTTAGATAATAAAAATAGGCTTTAAATAGCGGTGTTGAACTGTTTTTGTCGATTTTTGTCGTAATTTTCTTGTTGACTTTTTATGAAAACTGTTGTAGAATAATTTTGCAAAAGATTTTAATCAAAATGTTTTTTTGAATTTTACCAAAAACTTTAATTAATTCAAATTTATTTTAATCAAAATATTTTTTAGGAGGTCTTATTATTTTTAAATTAATTTTATTTACATCGATTTTTTTTATAGTCAAAAAAATGGTTACTAAAATATTAGCAATCATAATTCTAAAAAAAATAAATCAGTAAATTATAAATAGTTTTTAATCTTGTAGGGAAGATATCACTTCAATCATATTCCCCCATATATATTTTTGGCATAATTTTGAAAGTTTTTTTATTGTTGTCCCACATAATTTCCTTCCAAAGTTATTACGTATATTTTCCCTACAGTTATGTATAAAAATTAATTATCTATGATAGGTTTCGCCATTTGATATTTTAAATGCTCTAAAAATTTGCTCTAATAAAAATACACGAATTAATTGATGAGGGAATGTCATTTTAGAAAAGCAAATTTTTTGATTAGACATACTTAAAACTTTATCTGTTAAACCTAATGAACCACCAATTATAAATGTAATTTGGCTAGACTGCATAGATATATTTTCAATATTTTTTGAGAACTCTTCAGATGAAAGTTGTTTTCCAGTTAAATCAAGACTAATAACATAAGAATCTTTTTTTATATGATTTATGATATTATTACATTCTTTTGTTTTGATTTCATTTTCTATATTTGGATTTGTTTTTTCTGGTATTTTTTCGTCTGGAAGTTCTATAATATTTAATTTGCAATATTTAGATAATCTTTTTGAATATTCATCTATTGCATCTTTAAAAAATTTTTCTTTTAGTTTTCCTACACATATTATATTTATTGTTAACATTTTTTCCTCTTTCATTTTTATGATTAATGTCTCATTTGGAATTGATGCTTCAAACAGAACAGAGCTAAAACTTAAGTTATCTGTAAATCATTTTGTTCGAACAGATAATTTCTTTCTAAAATGACATTTTGGATCCAGGTATATCACGGCTTGCAACACTTAATTTTAAAGAGTTTTCATTATAATTGCTATTTGATATAATTTCGTCAATTACTGTTTTATAAGCAAGTTCTGGAAAATTACTTTCTTTGCTTAAGTGACCAAGCATAGCCTGTTTAAGGCCTGACTGTAATAGATGTGCTATTGTTTTTCCAGCCATTTCGTTTGGTAAATGTCCATTTGGACCTGCTATTCTTGATTTTAGTATGTATGGATATCTGGAAAATTTAAGAACTTCTGGATCATAATTTGATTCAAGAAGTACAAAAATACTATCTTCTAAATTTTTTAATATTCCATTTGTTATATGTCCAATATCTGTTGCAATACTAATTTTTTGGTTATCTTTGAATAGATTAAAACCACAAGGATTTGCTGCATCATGTGGTATAGCAAATGGTTTTATTTGTATATCTCCAATTTCAAATTTCTCTTCAATTTTTATAGTTTTAATATTTTTTTTTGCGATTTTCTCTTTTTGTTTAGGCATTGCATCTAATGTTTTTTGATTTACATATACAGGCAAATCAAATTTTTTTGCAAATGTTCCTAAACCTTGAATATGGTCAGAATGTTCGTGTGTAATTAATATTCCATTAATAGTTGATGGGTCAACTTCAAGGTTTGTTAGTGCTGTTTCTATTTTTTTGCTACTAACTCCAGCGTCTATTAATAATTTTGTATTTTCTGTTTCTACAAATAAGCTATTTCCACTGCTTCCACTATATAGGCTACAAAAATTAAACATAATGTATTCTTCTTTCTATTTCTTTTGCTTTTAAATAATATATTATAAATGTTGATATATTAATATATCAACATTTATAACAAATCAATATTTTTTAAAAATTATTCATTTACTCTTTGGATATTTGCACCAATTTTTCTGAATTTTTCTTCTATGTTTTCATATCCTCTATCGATATGTTTTAAGTTATAAACTTCTGTTATACCATTTGCAGATATGCCAGCAATTATTAATGCTGCTCCGGCTCTTAAATCTGTTGAATATACTGGAGCTCCAAACAATTCATCAACACCTTCGAATATAGCTGTTTTGCCTTGAGCTGTTATTTTTGCTCCCATTTTATTTAATTCAGCTGTATATTGGAATCTTGACTCCCAGATACTTTCATTTATAATACTTGTACCATTTGCTGTTGATAAAACAACGCCCATTTGAGGTTGTAAATCTGTTGGAAATCCTGGGTAAGGTAATGTTTTTATAGTTGCTTTGTTAGGTCTTTTACTGTACCAAACTCTAATGCTATCTCCATTATCTTCAACATTTCCACCAATTTCTAGAATTTTTGCTGTTAATGGCTCTAAATGTTTTGTTATACAATTTTTTATAAGTAAATCTCCTTTTGAAGCCATTGCTGCTAACATAAATGTACCAGCTTCTATTTGGTCTGGAACAACAGAGTATGTTGCGTCTCCATGTAACTTTTCTACACCATTTATTTTTATTACATCTGTTCCTGCACCTCTTATGTCTGCACCCATAGTGTTTAAGAAGTTTGCAACATCAACTATATGAGGCTCTTTTGCAGCATTATCTATAGTTGTAGTTCCATTTGCTAGAACACTTGCTAACATTATATTTATAGTTGCTCCAACTGAAACAACATCCATATAAATATGTGCACCATTTAGACATTTTGCTTTTGCTGTAATTGTTCCTTTTCCAACTTCAACATTTGCTCCTAATAATTCAAAACCTTTTATGTGTTGGTCTATAGGTCTTGCTCCTAAATTACAACCACCTGGCATACCTACTTCGATATCTCCAGTTCTACCAAGCATTGCTCCTATTAAATAATAAGAAGCTCTAAATTTGCTAGTTAAATCTAAAGGTGCTTGTGTTGTAGTTATATTTCTTGTATCAATTGTTAATTCATTTTTATCTGTCCAATTAATTTTTGCTCCCATTTGTTCAAGGATTTTGCATAAAATTTGAACATCACTTATATTTGGAACATTGTTTATAGTACAAATTCCATCTATTAATAAAGTAGCTGGTAATATTGCTACTGCTGCATTCTTTGCTCCACTTATTTCTACTTCACCTTTTAAAGGTGTTGGTCCTGTTATTACTAATTTTTCCAAATTAATTCCCCCTGAATATGAATATATTTTGTATGCTTAAAATATAACATAAAGAGCAAAGTATTGCAAGTATTAGAATAATATTTGTACAGATAAATCAATATTTTATAATGAGAATATTAGTTTAATTTTTAGCTGTAAGTAAGCCATTATTTGCAAAGAATTCAATTAATTTAAATTTAAACTTAATTCCATTGTCAGAATTATCTGATATTATAGAATATTCTTCATCTGATAAAATATTTTGCAATTCTTCTTTAGACTCTTCTGGAACAATTCCTGAAGAAACATCTATGAAACATAATGAAGGGAACATTACACACCACCAATTTCTACCTTTTGCTTCTCCAATTTCTACTCGTAAAGCATCATAATAACCAGCAGGGAGTGAAATATCACCATATTGCTTTGTAGGGAATTCGAAATTTCCTATATTTATTTTTACGTTATAAGAATATCCTTCTTTTTTAATAGTATCTAATGCAACTTGTTTGAATTCTTCTTGATGTTCTGTTACTAGGTTTATAGCTTCTTGTTTTGAAGAACAATCGCTACAAATATTATTCATATATTTTAATAGGTTATCTCTTACTTTATATTTTAAAGATTGGTCTTCGTTACTATCACTATTTGCAATTACATGTAATCTGAAAACACTATCGCTTATGTCTGTTGATACTGCTTCTACATATGAGATAGCACTTATTGTTGTATATAGAAATAAAAGTAATATTAATGTAATTGATATTCCAATTTTGGAATTTTTGATATTGTTTAAAAATTTTTTCATATGTTACCTCCAATAAACTTTTTTTGTAAAATATTCTTTAATTTAATTGTTTACATTTTAGATAAATTTATACATTTTTTGAAAATTTAAATATTTTAGTATTAATCAAAAAATTTACTACTAAATTTAATTATATTTGAAATGCAAATTTTGAAATATAATTGAAATATTTTTGAAATATTTTTGAAATATTGTTGACATCTAAAAAAATAAATGGTAAAATTTACCAGTACCCAGAAGTGGGATTACTCTAAAGAAAAAATCTTTATAGAAATGAAAGGGTTGATATTCTTATGATGAAAGAAAACAAAAGAGAAGAAAAATTATGCTTGTTTTTTGCAAGTGATTATCATTTTGAAATGATAAGTTTACCTTATATTAATGAAAACTTAAAGAAAAATAAAGATGTAGTAATAATGACAGAAAATGATTTAGGAAATAGTGTGAATAAAGTAATATCAAGTATAAATTTAAATGAAGAAGAAAAAAACAGATTAAATAAAATAGACTGGAAAAATGACGAGTTAAATAAATTTAAAGAAGTAAAAAATGCTGACAAAGATGGAAAAGAGTTATTAATATTTGTAAAAGGAAGAGAAAATTATATAAATAATATGAATAAAAATATTGAGAATTGGACAAATTTAAAAAATGTAGAAATAGTTGATTGCTACGATATTAATGAAGTACAGAATAATGCTGGAGAAATAGCAAAACAATATGATAATGTTTTATTTTCTTCTGGAGTGGAAAAAATGATATAAAATTTTAAAAAATACTTGATTAATTTATTTAAATAGTATAAAGTATAGATTACAGAATAAATTGTAATATTAATAGTGCTATTGAAAGGAAGATAAGTTATGGAAAATGCATTAGAAGAGGCAAAAGCTATATTAAAAAAATATAATCAAGAACATTTATTAAATGGTTATGATAATTTAGAAGAAAAAAAGAAAGAGCAATTATTAGAACAAATTTTGAATATTGATTTTGAATTAATAAAAAGCCTTTATGATAATACAACAAAAGGCGATTCAGAAAATAGTGATGTAATTGAACCAATGGAATATTTGGATAAAAACAAATTATATGATAATTATAAATATTATGAGAATATTGGAAAACATGCTATTCAAGAAGGAAAACTTGCAGCAGTTACTATGGCTGGTGGACAAGGTACAAGACTTGGACATAATGGACCAAAAGGTACTTATGATATTGGTTTAGACTCACATAAGTCATTGTTTGAATTATTAAGTGATGGTTTAAAAGAAGCAGGAAAAAAATATGATGTTACTATACCATGGTTTATAATGACAAGTAGAGAAAATAATGAAGAGACAGTTAACTTCTTTGAAAAAAATAAATTCTTTGGATATCAAAAAGATAAAAATATATTTTTCTTTATTCAAGGTGAACTACCAATGGTAGATACAGAAGGAAAAATATTAATTGGTGAAGATGGTTTAATAAAACAAGCTGCTGATGGACATGGTGGGATTTATGAATCATTAGTAAAATGTGGAATGACAGAAAAAATGAGACAACTTGGCGTAGAATGGGTATTTATAGGTGGTGTTGATAACTGCCTTGTAAAAATGGTAGATCCAGTACTTATGGGTATTGCTATTGATAAAGGTGTTACAGTCGCTTGTAAATCAATTGTTAAAGCAAACCCACATGAAAAAGTTGGTGTTTTTTGCAAAAGAAATGGAAAACCAGGTGTTATAGAATACTCAGAAATTACTGATGATATGGCTGAAGCAACAGATGAAAATGGTGAACTTTTATATGGTGAATCACATATTCTTTGTAACTTGTTTAGTATTGATGCAGTAGAAAGAATGGGTCAAACACCATTACCATACCACAGTGCTTTTAAAAAAGCTAAATATATTGATAAAGATGGAAATTTGGTAGTTCCTGATTCTCCAAATGCATATAAATTTGAGGCTTTCTTATTTGATGCTTTCGGTGAGGTTGACGATATGGCAATTCTTAGAGTTAAGAGAGAAGAAGAATTTGCGCCTGTTAAAAATGCTGATAGTGCAGGGGTTGATTGTCCAAGTACTGCTAGAAAATTATATGAGGATTTTCATCATTTGAGATAAAATAAAAGAGTAGGTTAGTAAATGACTTGCTCTATTTTTTTTACTCGCAAAATATTTTTCTAAAAACTCTTTATTTATTTTGCAAATAGTGTTATTATAAGCATATCAAAAAAAGTTGTCAAAAAGGGGCGTCCCTAATGACAAAAAAGAAAGGATTGATAAAATGAAAAATTATTTAGAAGAATACAAAAAATGGTGCGAAAGCCCAGATTTTGACGAAGAAACAAAAAAAGAATTATTAGGAATAAAAGATGATGAAAAAGAAATAGAAGACAGATTTTATAAAGAACTAGAATTTGGAACAGCAGGATTAAGAGGTGTAATTGGAGCTGGAACAAATAGAATGAATAAATACACAGTTGGAAAAGCAACACAAGGACTTGCAAATTACATAATAGAACAAGTAACACAAGATAAAGGTGTTGCTATAAGCTATGATTCAAGAAGAATGTCAAAAGAATTCAGTTTACAAACAGCATTAATTTTAAATGCAAATGGAATAAAAACATATTTATTTGAAAATTTAAGACCAGTACCAGAACTATCATTTGCAGTTAGAGAATTAAAATGTACAGCAGGTGTTATGATTACAGCAAGTCATAATCCACCAAAATACAATGGATACAAAGTTTACTGGGATGATGGTGCACAAATAGTTGCTCCAAGAGATAAGGATATAATTGCAAAAGTAAGAGCAGTTGAAGAATATAGTGAAATTAAAGAAATTTCAAAAGAAGAAGCAATTGAAAAAGGTTTATTTAATATTGTTGGAACAGAAATGGATGACAAATATATTAATACTTTAAAAGCTTTAATATTAAATCCTGAAATTGTAAAAGAACAAGGTAAGGACTTAAAAGTTGTTTATACACCATTACATGGAACAGGAAATACGGTTGCAGAAAGACTTTTAAAAGAAATAGGAATACAAAATTTATATGTTGTTCCAGAACAAAAAGAACCAGATGGTAATTTTCCAACTGTTGATTATCCAAATCCAGAAGATAAAAAAGCATTTAAATTAGCACTTGAATTGGCTAAGAAAGTAGATGCAGATGTAGTTTTAGCAACAGACCCTGATGCAGATAGATTAGGAATTTATGCTAAAGACACAAAAACTGGTGAATATATGACATATACAGGAAATATGTCTGCATTGCTAATTGCAGAATATAGAATTTCTCAAATGAAAGAAAAAGGAATTTTACCTGAAAAAGGAATGTTTATTACAACAATAGTTTCTTCTGATTTAGCTAAAGCAATTGCTTCAAACTACGGATTAGAATGTTTTGAAGTTTTAACAGGATTTAAAAATATTGGTGCTATCATGAAAAGAGAAGAAGAAAAAACAGATGGAGATAAATATGTATTTGGATTTGAAGAAAGTTATGGATGCTTAATAGGTGACTATGCAAGAGACAAAGATGGTATTGCTGCTGTAATGGCACTATGTGAAGCTGCATGTTACTATAGAGCAAATAACGAAACATTATGGGATCAAATGAACAACATTTATAAAAAATATGGATTCTACAAAGAAGACCAAGTTTCAATTGTTTTAGAAGGTGCTGAGGGTGCTGAAAAAATAAAAGAAATGATGACAGAAATGAGAAATAGAGATGTTGAAAATATTGGAAACTACAAAGTTTTAACATTTAAAGATGTTGAAAAAGATTACATAAAAGATATGACTACAGGTGCAGAAAGTAAAACAGGATTACCTAAATCAAATGTTTTATATTATCAATTGGAAAATAATGCATGGTGTTGTGTTCGTCCATCTGGAACAGAGCCAAAAATTAAATTGTATTTTGGTGTTAAAGGTAAAGATGAAGAAGATGCAACAAATAGTTTAGAGAATTTAAAAGATGCAATGGTAAAATTAGTTAAAGGAAATTAAAGATTATGCAAAGAATATTAAGTCATATGAGAAAAGCAATAGAAGATTATAATATGATAGAAGAAAATGACAAAATAGCAATTTGTCTTTCAGGTGGAAAAGATTCAATAACAATGTTACATGCATTTAAAGCCCTACAAAGATTTTATCCAAAAAAATTTGATATAATAGCAATAAGTATAAATCCTGGATTTGAATTTTTTGATACAAGCTTATTACAGGAAATGTGTGACAAATTGGAAATACCATTATTTATAGAAAATAGTCATGCACAAGAAATTGTATTTGAAATAAGAAAAGAAAAAAATCCATGTTCTTTATGCGCTAATTTGCGTAGAGGAGTAATAAATTCAATTGCTGTGCGCGAGGGATGTAATAAGATTGCATTAGGGCATAACGAAGATGATGTTTTAGAAACTTTTTTGCTTAATTTGTTTTATACAGGAAGTATTGGAACATTTTCTCCAGTTAGTTATATGGATAGGACAGGAATAACATTAATAAGGCCATTAATATATACTCCGGAAAAAGAAACAAGAAGATTTGTGAAAAAAAATAATTTGAAAGTTATGCCTAAGGTTTGTCCAATGGATGGAACTTCTAAAAGAGAAGATATGAAACAGATGATTTTTTCTCTTCAAAAAGAAATTCCTATGATTAGAGCAAATTTATTTGGAGCAATAAAGAGAAATTTGCCAGACTGGAAATAAGATTTAGGTTTGAAAATATATAATTTAGGCCTTAAAATTGTATTGTAACAAAAATGTAATAAAAACTTAAAATAGTAAGAAAAAAACTGCGAAAAGGTGCTTCCCTAGTAAGGTGGAAGTACCTTTTTGTAATATAAATTTAAGACTCTAAAAAGCCTATTGAATAAAGAAAAAAATTTATTTACAATTATAATAAGGCAAAATGTCGAAAAGTGTAAATAAAAGCCTTAGGAGGGAATGAGATTTATATGAAAAACCTAATTGCAAAAATAATTTCAATTTTAGTTATAATGTTGATGGTAATTAATAGCTCATTAATGCTTGTAATATCTACAGCGATTGATGCAGTACAAAGTATTATAGATGAGTCAAAAATTAATGCAATATATGAATTAAATCTAGAGAAGTATGTTAATTACAAAGTTGGAGATACTCCTGGATTAATGGTTCAAGCTAATTTGAAAACTGGAATTGAATATCAAGATGGACAAGAACATGTACCAATAGAAGCAACAAATGTTATTTTAAAAACTCCTAAGGTCAATGAAGAATATCCAGAAAAAGTTGAAGTTGTTGTAAAATCAACAAAATTAACAAATGGAGATGAAAAGGGAAAAGATTTTAATTGTTCTTATAACAAAGACAATGGAGAAATTAAATTAATTACTGAAAATAAAGCAGATGAAAATGGAAACGTATATTCTGAAAACGTTGCAGATGCAAGAGATGAATATCAAATAAATTTATATTATAGTTCAAATTGCTATAATGATAAAAATGAAAAACGTGAATTAGATTTTTCTGGAAAACTATATATTGGTTTAAAGAAAGATGATAATAAAACGATTAAAACTCAAGATATTTCTCAGAAATTTGAAGTTACAGAAAATGTATCAGGGTTAATTTCTACAAATGTTACAACAAGTGATATTTATAATGGATATATACGTTCAAATGCAAAAAATAATACAACATATAGAACTGAATATACTGAAAATTTAAACATTCAAGTTAGTTACAAAGAAATTGCTGACGAAGTTAAAATAAATACAAAAAATTTATTTGTAAATAATAAAGATAAAGAAATAGAAACAGAAGAGATAGTGTACAAAAGTACAAAAATTAGTAAAGACGAAGTTTTAAATGAACTTGGTGAAAATGGAACTTTACAAATTTTCGATAAAGATGGTAATTGTTTAGCAGAAATAAATAAAGATTCTGAAACCGACGAAAATGGATATGTTACAATTAATTATGAAAATGAATTAACAGAGTTAACATTTAAATTGAGCAGACCTGAAAAAATTGGTGAAATTAATGTTCAAAATGTTAAACAAATAAAAGAAACAATGAAAGATACTGATGTTACAAAAGTTGAAACAAAAAATCAGATTTCTTGCATAAATAATGTTAAAAAGACTGAAAAGGTTGTTGACGAAAGTACTGGAGAAGAGCAAAATGTTGAAACAGTAAAGCAGGTAGAATTTTATAATTTTGAAAATAGCAATCTAGCAGATGTTAAAGAAGCCAAGTCAGATGTAGAATTATCTGTTGATAATGCTAATTGGACTAATAATGTTCAAAATAATGTTACTTTTACAGCAACATTAGTTACAAATGGTCCAGAATATGAATTGTTTAGTAATCCTGTAATTCAAATAAAATTACCACAGGAAGTTGAAAAAGTAATTTTAGGAGATGTGGCATTATTATATGGCAATAGCTTAAATATAAAAAATGCAAAAGTTATTGAGCAAAAAGGCTATAAAATTTTAAATATTGAATTAAATGGAACACAAAACAAATATTGCTTGAATTCTATTGTAGCTGGGGCTAATGTTGTTATACCGGCAACAGTAATTATAAGCAAAGATGCTGAAACAAATGATGTACCAGTTGGTTTAACATATTATAATAATGGAAAAGAAATAGAAACAAAAGATGGACAAGTAAAAATTAATTCAATTACAAATGATAATACAAGAAATGTTTTATCTCAAAGTGCTGAAGAAGAAAATGTTGATATATCAATTAATTCAAAGGCACAAGTTGGAAGTCAAGTATTGAATGATGGTGATACTGTATATGAGGAACAGGTAATTAAATACACTGTTAAAGTAACAAACAATACTCAAAAAGATGTTACAGGAATAAAAATTTCAGGTGAGATACCTGATGGAACAGTATACGCTACAATAGATAGAGGAACTTATTGGGGGGAAAACTATGAATATGTAAAAAACGAAAATGTTAAAGAATATGTATTTAATAGTATTACAGATTTGAAAGCTGGGGAAACAAAAGAAGAAAGTTATGAAGTTGTTGTAAAAAATCTTGAAGGTGGAACAATAGAAAATAATATTAGCAATAAAATTAAGACTGTTGTAAATAATAATAAAATTAAAGAAGATACTTTGAACAATGTTGTAAAAAAGGCAGAATTAAATATTGAAGTAAAATCTTATATAGGTAGAGATCAACCAGACTCATTTTATTATGATGTTTTTATAAAGAATATGAGTGATCATGAATTAAAAAATATTGAGGTAAATAGCATAGAATTTCAAAAAGAAATGAATTATAATATTGAGTATTTGGGAACCGACGATAATTCAAAACTAATAGAAAAATCTTACAATGATCGTATTTTAAAATTTAAGTTAGATTCTTTATCTGTCGGAGCTACAGCTAATATTAAATTTAATTTAACATTAGGTAATTTTGATGAAAATATAAATGAACAAATTGTTAAAATGTCTATGATTGCACAAGCAGAAAATACAAAAAAATATTGGTCAAATGAAAATATAAGAACAGCATATCCACAATATGTGACAATTACTCAAAGCTGTGAAAAAGAAGGAGAAAAACTTAAATATGGTGAAGAAATTGAATATAAAGTTAATGTAAAGAATGAGAGTAAAACTAGAGTATATGTTAATGTTCAAGATTATTTACCGGATGGTTTGGAAGGAATATCAGCTGAATATGATAAATATGTCTTAAAAGATAGTAATCATGTATATACAGAATATGATATAAATGAAGAAGAAAATTTACAATGTGATAGAGTAAAGGAGACAATAAATTTACAATATCAAGTTAATGGCAAAACTGGATTTGATTCAACGGTATTAATTCCTGCAGGAAAGACATTAACTTTTGTTATTAAGGCAAAAGCAGGATTTGTGACCGAAACAAAAGAAGTTTCAAACTTTGCAACTGTTTATGGAGATTATATTACATCAAAAACATCTAATATAATAAAAGTATATGTGCTTGCAAATGATGAAGATTCAACACCAGACCCGGATAATCCGAATAATCCAGATAATCCGGATAATCCAGATAGACCAGACAATCCTGATAATCCAAACCCAACACCAGGAGATGATAAAACATATGATATTAGTGGAACGGTTTGGGTTGATTCAAATAAAAATGGTCAAAGAGATAGTGGAGAACAGTTGCTATCGGATGTAATCATAAAATTATATGATGCAGATTCAAATGCTATTGTAAAAAAGAAAGATGGAACTAATACAATTATAAAAACAAATTCAAATGGTAAATATGACTTTACTAATGTTAAAAAAGGAAATTATTTGGTTTTATTTGAATTTGATACTGGAAAATACGCAATAACTGATTATAAGAAAAATGGAGTTAGAGAAGAAATAAATTCAGATGCAATTTTAAAAAGTGTTGCTATTGATGGTGAAGAAAAAAGTGTTGGTTTAACAGATAAACTAAGTGTAAAAAATTCTAATATTGAAAATATTGATTTGGGACTTGTAGAAAAAGAAGAATTTGATATGTCACTAAATAAAAGTATATTGAATTTAAAACTTACTTATGATGGAACAGAAAAAGAATATAATTACAATGAAAGTAAATTAGTAAAAGTAGAAATACCGGCTAAAAAGATAGATGGAGCAAGTATTGAAGTAGAATATCAATTGGAAATTAAAAATGAAGGTAATGCAGATGGATATGTTAATGAAATTGTAGACTATATTCCTGAAGGATTTACTTTTGATAGTAGCAAAAATAGTGGGTGGACTAAAAAAGGAACTAATATGGTTATATATAATGGAATTTCTGGAATTGTTATAAAAACAGGAGAAAGCAAGAAAATTATATTATATTTAACAAGAAGTTTAACGTCTAATACTATAGGGACATTAACAAATAAAACAGAAATAAATAAGAGCATTAGTGTTAACGGAACTAAGGATATAGATTCAACTGAAGGAAATAAAAATGAGAGTGAGGATGATTTTTCTCAAGCTCAAGTTATAATTTCTGTTAAAACAGGTATTGTAAGAAATATTTTAATATTTATAATTATTTTATTAGTTATATTATTTTCTGTATATATGGTAAAAAAATATAAATTTAAAGGTACAATAATGTTTTTATTCGTACTTATAATGGGATCTGGATGTATATTTAATCAGGTTTTTGCTTTGGATATTAGGGTGTGTTGTATTACTGGTGAAACTAGAAATTTTCATGCTGATGATGGAGAAGAGAACCATGCACACAGATATTATTGTATAGATTCTGGACATCCACAGTGTGGTAAAGCGGCTCATTATTATACATATCTTAGATCAAGTTCAAATAAAACAGGATCTAGCGGACCTACATTACAAAAGTCGATATCAATTTCGACTCAAGATTCAAATAACATATCTATATCACAGCAAAGTAACGGATATTGTAGAGTGGGACCATATAAAGTTAGTGTGAACTATGGTGGTAAAATATCTATAAGTGGTTCGGCAACAAAGACAAATGGAACAAAATATAATTTCTTTGCAGGTGGAAGCGATAATACTCAAAGTGGTAATATTGTTACAAGTGGAATTCAAAAGATTAATTATTTTAATGTTGCTGATAATGGTACATATTCATTTTATGTATATGTAGATAATTCAACAACAAAGATTGATGATGTTAAGGTTACTGTGGATGTAGATGGTGTATATGGATATTCTGAATGGGGTACAACAGCGACAACATATTATTGTAGTTCAGTTGCTGCTGGAGGAAAAAAGACACATAATGGAAGAAGTTGTAAAGAAACAGATGGAGGAGCAGATTATACTTTAAAAGGAACTAGTTATGCTTGCCAAAGGATGAGAATTAATGGAAAATATAGTAATAATTGGACTTCAGCGGGATCAACCTCTACAAATTTTGGTTCGAAAGATTTGGTTGGACAAATAGAAGTAATAAAAAAAGATAAAGATACAGGGGCTGTTCTCAATAATGCTAAAATTAGATTAACGAAACCAGGAGGGGGAACAGAAGAAAAATTAACAAATGGTAGTGGAAAGGTAACTTTTTCAAATCTGTTAGCTGGAAAATACAAGGTGGAAGAAATAAGTACTCCAAGTGGTTATAATTTAGGATTGCAAGATGATTCAGATAAGAAAAAAGATATAACTGTTACTGCTGGAAAAACAGAAAAAACAGAATTAAAAAACAAACAATATGGAAACCTAAAGGTAACAAAGAAAGACGAAGATACAGGGAATACTTCATTAGGAGAAATAAAACTGAGTGGAGTACAGTTTAAGCTATATGTATTAAAAAATAACACAAAATATTATTTAAAAGAAATATCACCTAACAAATACAGTTATAGTGACTTTAGTGAAACAGATAAAAATAAAGCAAAGACATTAACAACAGATAGTAATGCGCAATTTGAAGTTGATAATTTACCTGTATATGAAGGAAAAAATAAAATTACATATTATATTGAAGAATATGCTTTACCAGACAATTTATCGGAATACTATAAAATAAAAACAGATCCAGATACAATTCAACTTGTAAATGGAACGACACAAACAAAAGACGTTAAAAACAAGCAAATTTATTTAGATGTTTCAGGTTATGTATGGGAAGATAGCATTGATAAAAATAAACAGTCAACAAGAAACGATTTATATGATGCAGATAGAAATGAAACTTTAATTAATGGTATTACGGTTAGACTAAAAAACACAAAATCTGAAACACTTCAAACAACAACGACAGGTTCACAAGGTGAATACATGTTTAGAAAAGTAAAAATAGATGAATTATCTAATTATTATATTGAATTTGAATATAATGGTTTAAAATACCAAAATGTAACAAAAAAACTTGATAAGGATAATGGTTCAAAGGCAGTTGAAAATACAACTTTAAGAACAGATTTTAATAATTCATATTCTACTATATCAGGAGGAATCGCAAAAAATAGTAGTGGAACAAAGGGATATTCATTGGACCAAAATGGAAATATTACAAATTCATTGGTATATACAAATGGAACATATAGTTCAAGTCTTGTTCAAAATACAGCGTATAATGCTGAAAGTACAAAGAATTCGGTTTCACCACAAAAGGGTTCTATGGGCGCAGTAATAAAAGCAAATACTAAAGATGCAGAATATTCATTAGATAAGTGGAAAGCTGGAGTTACAGAAATAACAAATGTTAACTTAGGAATTGCAGAAAGAGGTCAACCAGATTTAGCAATAGTAACGGATTTAAACCATATGGATATGACGATAAATGGTTATGAACATAGATATAATTTTGCACAAAGAGCAAGTTATATAAACGCTGGTTTACCAGATAAAAATGTAAATGATGCATATAATTCTGTATTAGATGGATTTAGCGTTTTTGTTAAAAATGGAGATAACAATTATAGAAATATGACATATTCAAGAGGAGTATATGATTCATATATTGCATTTACAAAGGATAACTCAAATGATGAAGCTAGATTAAAAATTTACTTAACATATAAAATAGCATTAAAAAATGAAAGTTCTATTCCATTTGTAAAAGTAAAATCTTTAAAGAACTATTCAGATGCACAACTTGATTTTATAGATTCATATATAGAAGATGGAACAAATACAGATAAAAAGGTTACATGGAGTAAAGTTGGAACTACAAATGATTCAGTACGTAATATATGGCAGTCAGGAGAAGTAGATGCATTTATTGAACCGGGAAAAATGGCAACTGTATATTTAACATATGAACTAAATACAAATGCAATTATTAGTTTGGCAGATTTACAAGCAAATGGTGGAGAGGTATATGTAGTTGGCAATACAACAGAAATAACAGCCTATTCTTCATATGATTCAAACAAAAATGCATATGCAGGAATAGATACTGATTCAGCCCCAGAAAATATATCATATGGAGATATTTCTACATATGAGGACGATACAGATAGTACACCTGATTTACATATTAAAAGAAAAACTCCAAAGTCAATTTCTGGTTTAGTATTTGAAGATGAAGCAAACTTGACACTTACAAAAGAACGTATAGGTGATGGAAAATATGAGCAAGGAAACAATGGCGTTAATGATGTTAAGGTAGAACTTGTTAATTTTGATAATGGTAGTGATTATAGTGATGCTAATGTAATTACACTATATACACTAGGTGACGGCGGAAATGTTATAAAAACTCCGGCAGACACTAAGACAACAAGTGATGGAAGATTTGAGTTTGTTGGAATAATTCCTGGGGAATATGTTACAAAATATACATATGGTAAAAAAGGTGATATGCAAAGTAAGATTATAACTAAAAATGTAACAACACAAGATTATAAGTCTACAATAATAACAAATGATAAATTTAAACAAGCAGTACAAAATAGGTCAGAATACTGGTACCAAGATACCGAGTTGGAAAATTGCTCTTCTGCGCTTGACGATTGGAATAGAAGAAGTGCAATAAATCAGAATTTGAAATATAATTCTTATACTGTTAAAGATAACTATGATAATAATTCAGATGCCGAAAGTAATCATTATATGATAGCTACTACAGGAAAAATGACATTCCCAATAGAAGACAAAAAAGATCAAACAACAAATTATGATTATGTAGAACCATCTCGTATTTATAACATTAAATTTGGTATAGTTGAAAGACCAAGACAAAGCTTAGAAGTAAATAAAGAAATCAGTTATATTAAATTGTCATTACAAAATGGAACGGTTCTAGTAGAGGGGGATCCTCGAACAACTACTATGAATTATGTTACATATCCACAAAATGGTATACTAAAAGTAGAGGCGGATAATAATTTGATTCAAGGTTCAACATTACAGGTTGAATATACGATAAGCGTAAAAAACAAATCAGAAACAGATTATAATACAGAAAGTTATTACAAATATGGAACACCAGGAAATACACCTGTCTCATTGACGGTAAATTCAATAGTTGACTATATGGATGAGGGCTTAATAAGTCCATATAATGAAAGTAGTCCAGATTGGAAATTAAAAGAAGGGGTTAATATTAAGAATTCACTTTCTCAAAAAGCATATGATGTAATAAAGAATAGAAAAAACATATTATTGAATGAGTGGAATAAAGAAATACGACAGAATGAAACTCAATATTTGAAGGTAGAAGCAAGTAAAATTGTATCTGCTTCAGACGATAACTTGTATGAAAACTATACTGAAATTTTGAGTAGTACAAGTGATGTTGGTAGATTCTATGGTGAAGAGATTAATGGAAGTTGGAAGAATTATACACCTGGTAATTATGATTTGACAAATGATACACATGAAAGCGATGATAATGGATATGATCATATAAGTCGTGCGACACTTACTATAGTTCCACCAACGGGTAGTGATAACCATGTTATTTACTATATTATTGGAATTTCATGTTTAATTGTTATTGCAGGAGGAGTTGTAATAATAAAGAAATTTGTTTTGTAACTTAAAATTTTATTTAGATTAGAAAGATTAAATAACTTTCATAATATGTAGATTAATATGGTACAGAAAATTTATTATATAAATTTTCTTATGTGGACAAAGAATTGTGGTTTTAAACTGCAATTCTTTTTCTTTGAACTGTAACATTAGGAAAGTTATACAACTTTTCTAATATATAAAACTACTTGAAATTTTTTAGAAAATTTGGTATAGTATATATGGTTTTTAATGTGCTTATAGCTCAGCAGGATAGAGTAGCCGCCTCCTAAGCGGCAGATGGGGGTTCGAGTCCCTCTAGGCACACCAGTAATAAAAAAACCATGTAATCATTGAAAACACTATGAATTATATGGTTTTAATTTTTTATAAGAGTGAGGAAAGAATTTGAAAGAAAAAATAAAACAAATAACGGAAACGAGACAATTTCATATGTGTATGGTAATGAGCATAATATTATTGATAATATTTGTTGTAGCATTAATCTCTTTGAAATATAATGTAGAAGGTGAAGGCAATCCACCATTTACTTTATCAAAAATATCAATAATAAGTAATGTTGAAGGAACAGACACAAATGACGAACAAAATAAATGGAATTTGGCAGTAAACCAAAATAATGATATTTATTTGTATATAAAGAAAAATTCAGATTACAAATATACAGAGACAATTTCAAGTGTTGTTTTAGACAATTTTAAAATTAATCAGGAACCTAAAGTTGGAAAAATAAAATTATTAAAACCAGATACAAATATTGATAGTGTAATTTTTAAAAATAGTTCAGAAAATGAAGTTGATAGAATAGAGTATAAGGGGGATATTGATTCAAGCATAAAAGAAATGAAAATTTCAAATCAAGGTGGATTAGTAGTCTTTAGATATGCTATTGAGGATATAGGAAATTATACTTCAAATGATGATGAGCAGATAAATCATAACGATTTGTTGAAAAAATTGGCAATAAATAATGATGATATTAAATTTAGTGTTTCATTTGATATTATTGTGAATTTAGATTCTAAAAAAAGTTATAAAGCTAGCATGAATTTAGATTTACCAACCGGAAATGTTGTAGATAATGGAATGCAAAGCACTGAAAACACTGACTTAAAAGATATTATTTTTAAAAGAACATAAAAGAATTGAAAAAGTACTTGATAATTTTTTAAAGTCAGTATATAATACAAAGGTATGAAATTTAATCTTTGTATAGAGGGTAATCCAATAGAGACCTATGAACCTTGTCAGGTCCGGAAGGAAGCAGCAATAAGTAGAAAATCTTTATGTGGAGTACTCTCTATAGAGGGATTAAATTTTATACTATAATAAGAAAATTTTTAATTTTCTTATTATAGTAAATTCTAAAATTATATAAAGGATGTGAAATTATGGGGTACACAGCTCTTTATAGAAAGTTTAGACCAATAACTTTTTCAGAACTTGTTGGTCAAGAACATATTACAAGAACATTAAGAAACCAGATTATGGCAGATAGAGTGGGACATGCTTATTTGTTTAATGGTGGGCGTGGAACAGGTAAAACATCTTCTGCAAAAATTTTGGCAAGAGCAATAAATTGCTTAAATCCAAAAGATGGGGAACCTTGTAATGAGTGTGAAATTTGTAAAGGGGCATTAAATGGTTCACTTACAGATATTGTTGAAATGGACGCTGCTTCAAATAATAGTGTTGAAGATATTAGAAGCATTCGTGAAGAAGTTAATTTTTTGCCAACAAAGGCGAAATATAGAGTATATATTATAGATGAGGTTCATATGCTTTCACCAGGAGCTTTTAATGCATTATTAAAGACTTTGGAAGAGCCACCAGAACATGTTAAATTTATTTTAGCAACAACAGAACCTCAAAAGCTACCTGCAACAATACTTTCAAGATGCCAAAGATTTGATTTTAAAAGAATTTCAAATGAAGATATTATAAAAAGACTTGAAATTGTTTGTAAAGAAAGTAATATAGAAGTTACAGATGGAGCTTTAAAAATTATTTCAGTTTTAGCTGAAGGCGCAATGAGAGATGCTTTGTCAATTTTGGAAAGATGTGTTCAAGATGGAGAAAATAAAATTGATGAAGATAAAATTAAAGATTTAGTTGGAATTCCTAAAATTACATTTGTACATAGTATAGTTGATGCAATTGTTGAATATGATATTGATAAGGCTTTAGCTAGTATGGATGAAATTTTAAATCAAGGCAAGGATCTAAATAATTTTTTATGGGAAATTATTAAATATGTAAAAGATGTATTAATTTATAAATCTTCTGGAAAAGCTGAATTATATAGTGAAGAAGAAGTCACAAATATCAAAGCTTTATCAGATAAAGTTACAAAAGAAAAGCTAGTTAATTTGATTTATGAATTATCAAATTTAGAAAATGATATGAAATGGTCTACACAAAAAACAATTATGTTTCAAGCTGGTATTATTAAGCTATGTAGTAGAGAAGTTGGTACTGGAGGAGATGTTGAAGAAAGACTTGAAAAAATAGAAAATTATTTGAAGTCTGGAAAGGTTGCAGTTACAAATACTGTGGCATCAAATGTGACATCAGGCGTTGCTTCTAATAATATGGCAACATATAGTAATTCAAATCCAGTAGTTGGTAATAATGCTGTTAGAAATAGTATGTCACCTAAAATGGGTAATGCTCAAGGTACTTCTAATATTGTAAGTAGACAGCCAATGAGTAAGACATATTCAAATGATTTGAGTAAGAGTTGGCCTAAAATTGTAAATGATTTAAAACAAAATGGAAAAATAGTACTATACACAAACTTAATGAATACTAGTGCTGAACAGATAAATGATAATACTGTTGGTATTAAGTTTAAAAAAGGAATGACGGCTTTTGGTAAAGCTGTTTTAGATAAACAGGAAAATATTAAGGAAATTTCTAGTTTGGTTTCGTTAGCTTGTGGTAAGGATATGCAGATTAAATATATAAATGATGCTCAAAATTCAGTTGTTGTGCATAATCCTGAAGATGATATTCAGAGGTTAGCGAGTGAGTCTAATATTCCATTTAATATGATGTAGAAATGATAAAAAGGAGGAGTTTAAAATGGCAAAAAGAGGTGGATTCCCAGGAGGTATGGGAGGATTTGGCGGAATGAATATGAATAATTTAATGAAACAAGCCAAAAAAATGCAAGAGGAAATGCAAAAATCACAAGAGGAGTTATCAAGTAAAGAATTTGATGCAACAGCAGGTGGAGGAGCAATTAGTGTAAAAGTTACAGGTGAGAAAGTTATAAAAGAAATAAAAATCAAGCCTGATGTTGTTGATCCAGAAGATGTTGAAATGTTAGAAGATTTAATTTTAACATGTGTTAATGAAGCATTAAGAAAAGTTGATAGTGCTCAAAGTCAAGAGTTTGGAAAATTTAATATTCCAGGATTAATGTAGTAAAATAAGGAGTAAAAGGATGTCATTATATTCACCATCAATTGAGAAATTAATAGAAAGTTTTGAAAAGCTACCTAGTATAGGACACAAAACAGCTGCAAGACTTGCGTTTTATATATTAAATTGTTCTGAAGAAGAATCAAATGAATTTATAAAATCAATACAAGATGCAAAACATAATTTAAAATATTGCAGCAAGTGTTTTAATATTTCAGATACAGACCCATGCCCAATATGTGCAAGTCCTAAAAGAGACCAATCTTCTATATGTGTTGTAGAAGATGTTAGGGACATTGTTGCTATGGAAAAAACGCATGAATTTAAAGGTGTGTATCATGTTTTACATGGTTCTATTTCGCCTATGAATGGAGTTGGACCTGATGATATAAAAATTAAAGAATTGCTTGCAAGACTTATGGATGGAAGTGTAAAAGAAGTTATACTTGCTACAAATCCTAGAGTTGAAGGTGAAGCAACTGCGATGTATTTGTCTAAACTTATTAAACCTTTAGGCGTTAAAGTTACTAGAATTGCACATGGTATTCCTGTTGGTGGAGACTTAGAGTATACAGATGAAATTACTTTAACTAAAGCGTTAGAGGGTAGAAGGGAAATTTAAGGTCCTTTTTGGGGACGGTTATGTTTGGGACAAAAATTGCAGATGTTAGAATAATTATATTATCACATAATAAATAAAAACACATATTATACATTGAGGTGTATTTTATGTGTTTTTCAGATTTTTCTAGTAGTAATTTAATAGGTTTAGCAAGTTCACTTGCAATTGTCTTAGGTGAAGATATGGGTGCAAATGAACTTGCAGTGTTGGCGACTTTTTTTACTTCATTTGCTGATAATCTTGCTATTATTTCAGCTAAGAAATCTTTAGATAATGGTTGAAAGTATAGAAAACTACACTGTCAGAATTTTACATATATTTTCTGTAGAATGTTTTTTTGCTAAAAGTTCAGTATTTTTTTTCATTTCATCTAATTTTTCTGGATTATCAAGGACACTTTTCAAAACTTCACGAGAAGAATCATCTTTTCTAAGCCAAATACCAGTACCTTTGCTTTCTAAAAATTCAGCGTTTTCTTCTTCTTGACCTGGAATAGGGTTAATAATAATCATAGGCAAATTTGATGCCAAACTTTCTGAAGTTGTTAATCCACCTGGTTTTGAAATAACCAAATCTGAAATCGACATTAATTCAGGGACTTTATTTGTAAAAGCTAAAACTTTTACAGAGTTTTGTTTATTATTTTCTTCTACAATTTTTTCAAATTCTGATTTCATTTTTTCATTTTTACCTGCAATAGCAATAACTTGAATATCTTCAAAATTTTTAACTAAATTATTAAAAATTTCAACGGTTCTAGCTTTTCCAAGCCCAAATTCTCCGCCACCAAAAAACAAAATATTTGTTTTATTATCTTTTAGATCAAATTCTTTTAAAATATCTTTTCTATTATAGTTTTGTAAAAATCTAGAAGATATAGGTATTCCAGTTACGAATACTTTGTTATCAGGAATGTTTTTTGCGACAAGATAATTTTTCATTTTATCATTTGCAACGAAAAAATAATCTGTTGTTTCGTTTCCAACAAGCCATTGGTCATGTGGTGAGAAGTCTGTCATTATTGTTGCAATCTGGGCAGTTATTTTACCTTTTCTTTTTAAGTATGCACACATTTGACTGCCAAATGGATGTGTTGAAATTATTAAATCTGGTTGTTTTTCTCGTAATAATTTTAAAAGTTTTATTGCTAATAATTGATTTGATTTTGATGATATGTGTGCTAATGGACCCTTTTGTGAGTCTGCATATATTTTACCCCAAGCCCATGGCATTTTTTTTGCCATTTCTCTGTATGCTGCTGTTGTAACTATTTCAATTGGCTTATTTACATATTTCATACAGTCTATTAGTTCTGTTTCACAGTTTTTATAATTGTTATCAATGCAATCTTTTATGGATTTTGCGGCATTTAAGTGACCGCCTCCATATGATGCGTAAAATATTAAAATTTTTTTCATTTATTACTCCTTGATTTTTGTTTTAAATATTTTTATGTATTAATTTTAGCATAAATTTTATTCAATTAGCAATGTTTTTACAAAATATTCTTTTTTTAAAATTTTATAATATATTGTAATGTATAATATTAGAATTTTTGTAAAAAATATAAATGAAAATTTTATAAAAAAGGTGATAGCGTGAAAAAATTTTTAAAACTAATTTTAATAATATTTTTGTTAGTGTTATCCACAATTTGTATATTTATTGTGGATAAAGGTAAAACAAATAATGTTTCATTGGCAAAAACAACAAATACATCAGATGTTCAATTGATGGCAAGAGCAATAAATGGTGAAGCAAGGGGAGAACCATATGAAGGACAAGTTGCTGTTGGTGCTGTTATTTTAAATAGGGTAAAGGACTCGAGATTTCCTAATAGTATTTCTGGGGTAATATATCAACCAGGTGCATTTACTGCAGTATCAGATGGTCAAATTAATGTAACAATAAGTGAAGGTTCTACAGTATATAAAGCAGCTCAGGATGCAATAAATGGTTGGGACCCAACGAGTGGATGTGTATACTATTTTAATCCATCAACTGCAACAAATAAGTGGATTTGGTCTAGACCATTGGTAAAAACTATTGGAAAACACAGATTTTGTAAATAGAAAAAGAAAGGTTGAGTTTATGAAAAAGGTAGAAATAAAAAAAATTCAAGTTAATAAAGCATATATAATAGCTTCAATTATTGTATTTGTGGTTGTTATTGGAAGCTTAATTGCTGTGATTGTAAATAATAATAAAGAGGCAAAAACTGCATCTGAAAATACTTATAATATGGCTTTTTATCAAGTTGTTGATTATGTTCAGAATGTTGAAACATATTTAGCAAAATCGTTAATTTCAAGTACTCCAGAACATGGAGCAGAAACTTTAACAAATGTATGGAGAGAGGCAAATTTGGCACAGGCATATCTTTCACAATTGCCGGTTGAAAGTCAAGAATTAGAGAACACTGAAAAGTTTTTAAATCAAGTTAGTGATTATAGCTATTCTTTATCAAGAAAGAATATTTATAATGAAAAATTATCAGATGAGGATTTAAAAAATTTAAAAGATTTGCATAACTATAGTGTTGAATTAGAAAATACTTTAAATCAGTTATCTGAAGATATAAATTCTGGTAGAATAAAATGGGGAGAACTTACTAATAAAGGAAATGTGGCATTTGCACAACAAGTAAGTACAAGTTCTATGGATGGATTTAGCAACTTAGAAGAAAATTTCCATCAATATTCAGGTTTAATATATGATGGTGCATTTTCTGAGCACTTAACAAATGGTGAGAAAAAAGGTTTAACAGGTGATGATATTGATGAAGAAACAGCAAAACAAAAAGCAATAGATTTTATAGGTAAAGATAATGTTCAAAATGTTGAAAGCTTAGGTTTTTCTGAAAATGCAACAATACCAGAATATAATTTTTCAATAAAAACAAATTCAGAAGATAGTATTAATATATCAATTTCCAAAAAAGGTGGACATATTGTATATATGAATTCAAACAGAAACGTTAATGCTGAGTCAATATCTCAAGATGAGGCAAACCAAAAGGGCAAAGATTTTTTAAATAATCATGGAATTTCTAATATGAAAGAAACTTATTATTTAAAACAAGATGGAATTGTTACAATAAATTACGCTTATTGCCAAGGTGATGTTGTTGTATATTCGGATTTAATAAAGGTTAAGGTTGCTTTGGATAATGGTGAAATTCTTGGAATTGAAACTACAGGTTACTTGAATAATCATACGCAAAGGAATATTTCTAATGTTAAGATTAGTAAAGAGAATGCAAAGAAATCCTTAAATAAAGATTTGGAAATTGTATCTGAAGGTTTGGCTATAATTCCTACTGAATTTCAAACAGAAATTTTGTGTTATGAATTTAAAGGGAAAGTTGATGATAGGGAATTTTTGGTATATGTAAATGCGGAGAGTGGTAGAGAAGAGGATATTTTGATTATTACAAATACTCCTAATGGAACTTTAACTATGTAAAAAGAAAAAAGGATTTTAAGGAACGTTCTACTTTTCCTTTTTCCTTTTTTCTTTTTTTCTTAATGTCTTTTGTAAGTATCTTTTGATAATAATGATGTACTTACGACATTTCCATTTTTCTTTAAGGTTTTGTAAGCTTCTGAATAAATTGCGGTAGCTGTTTTTCCAGTTATTCTTGAAGTTATTTGAACTTCGTAATCATTATCAGATCTTAAACCAAAAATTTTAAAATTTGCAACTCCATTTGCAACAGAGCAAGTGATTTTTATAGGATAATCTCTATTATTTTTAAATTTAAAATCAATTGCACCATATACAACGGTTGCATCTCTACTTGCACCAGCATAAGATGGTACAAATTGATGGTTACTTCTTTCTACAATATCTAAATTTGCATATACTACAGCATTATATAATGTTGTAGTTATTTGGCAAATTCCACCACCGATTCCATCTTCAACTCTTCCTGATACATAAATAGGAGCTTCTTTGTAACCAGCTTGAATTGTTCTTGCACCAACGACTTTATTATAAGAGAAAGTTTCGCCAGGCATTAAAACAGTTCCATTGATTTTGTTTGCTGCTAACATTAAATTTGTTGTACGATTTTTGTTACTTGCTGCATATTTGGTTGAGAACTCAGACAATAAATCTGGAAAAGCTTCTGTTCCTATCATATTTGTTGTTACACGTGGGTATAATACTTTTAGTGGAATTACGCATTCGTCTTGTGACTCGTTTAATGAATTTTTTGCTTCGTCTAAAGAAATTGCAAAATCTACACCGTTTTCACTTGGATGTATAACAAATGGATTTTGAGTATAATATGCATCAACTGAATCTTTATGTATTTCGTTATATATTGAGTCAAGATTTAGTTCATTAGGATAAGCGTTTTCAGTAATTAATTCTATATAATTATTCTGGATATTAAGGTTATTAACCTGTGTTATTATTGTATTTGCGGTTTCATCAACTTTTATTACTTGGCCAGCTTGACCTTTGGTTAGTACCAGATTGTTGCCATCTATATAATAGCTACTTTCAATTACTTTATCAGGTAATTTATTAGAAATATCCTGTAGGTCTGCTTTTAATTGGTCAGTATCAATAGAAAATCCAGGGTCAATATTGACATTAGAAAAAAGAGTTTCTATTATTGTTAAATTTTTTTGAATAATATTTCCACTTTTTCCGATATTATAAGCCATATCAACAGCTTCGTTGGTATTAAAATATATTGATAATTGTGTTGTTGAAAGTGAAGCTTCAAAATCGTTATGTTTTAATGTTATTTCTTCTGGAATTGAAGAACTTATATAGCTTGTAATTTTTTGTTTTGCATCTTCTTTTGTGAGTCCAGATACATCAATTCCTTTTATATATACTCCTTTTGCAATTGTTGTACTTTGGATAATTGCTAATGAAAATGTGCAAAATATAATTATTGAAATTAATATGAAAATTGTACATAAAATTCCAAAAATTATCCATACATCTGATTTATTTGTAGTGATTTGTTTTGTTTCATCAAGAGGTTTAAAGGTTGTTTCGTTTTTTGTTTCCATATATATCTCCTTTTTTTGCCATATAATATAGTATATCATGATAAAAATAAATTTACTACTGTTTCAGATTAAAAAAAATCAAAAATTTTCTAATATATTTTTTGTGTTTTTGCAAATAATAATATTGATAAAACTTAATTTGGTTTTATTAGTAAGGAGGATGTTATGTCTAGAAATAGTAAATTAATATCTGAAAATTTAAGAGAAGAAATTGCAAAAGAGCTTGGAGTTTATGACCAGGTAAAACAAGATGGTGGAAGTTGGGCAAGCGTTTCTTCTAGAGATTGTGGAAATATAGTTACTAAGGCTATTGAGATAGCCAATCGTTCAGTAGAGAATAAGTAGCTAATTTTAATTGAATTTTAGTGATGTAACACATGGTATGTTAAAAGGTCAGCAAATACTGGCCTTTTTATGATGAAATTTTAATTATAATATATTTTAATGTGTTTGATTATTATTATTTTTTTCTTGTTCTTTTTGTAAAGTTAATAATCCTTTTTTGACTTTTTCTATAATTTTTGTATTTTCTCTATTTAAAGTGTTGTATGGGTTAATTATTTTTAATCCAAGTAATTCATCTGAACTTAAATTTAGGTAAATACATATACTTTTAAGTAAGTCTGCTGATATTGTTCGCTTTCCTTTTTCATATGCATTATAAGTTGTTGGTTGCATATGAAGATATTTTGCCATATCTTTTTGTTTTATATCTTTATCCTCTCTTATATTTCTTATTTTTTCGTATAATTCCATAATTTCACCTCGATAATTTTTTATAATTTATAGGTTAAACATATTATTAAAAAAATGCAAATATCTATGAAATTTATTATTTTTTTCGATTAACCTATGGGTTATTTCAATTTTTTCACAAAAAATGGATTTTATATTGACAAATTCACAAATCAAAAATATAATTAATTCGACTGACGAAAAAATCTTGGGCTACAAGGATTTGAGGGCTACAAGTTCAGGTGCGGAAAGAAAAATTGAAGTCACAATTCTTTTTCGGGAAGATATGGTTTTGCGTGATTGCCATGCTATTTGTGACAAACTCGAAAACAATATCCGAAAATCTTTTGCCAACAGCCTGATTTCAATTCACGCAGAGCCTAAAAAATCTCTTGTTGCAAAACAAAATTAACCGCGAAATTTTCCGCAAATTACTCGGTCAATGCCCGCAAGATCTTTTATTATTTCAATGTTTTCAAAATCTTTTTTCATAAAGTTTTTGACCTCCTGAGATTGCCCTATTCCGAGTTCAAACAAGAGATATCCGCCTTTATTCAGGATTTTCGAAGCTTCTGAGGTAATTTTTTCGTAAAATTCTAAACCTTTTTCATCAGTTGTGTAAAGTGCATTTTCCGGATCAAAAGTAACTTCTTTTTGAATA
>OIYY01000308.1_pt1 | contig 36680 bp, 33 predicted proteins | sample 1588341 | NCBI WGS metagenome assembly OIYY01 (sample SAMN03283287) | human gut metagenome | biome: human-associated habitat; material: feces | host: Homo sapiens | place: Peru | collected 2012 | reverse complement strand
GGCTTCGCCGTCGATAGGAGAGAAACCTATGTTATGCTAAATTATAATTTATTTTCTTCCTCATATTCCTTTGAATACTCAACATTCTGTTCGCTTGGAATCGGTACGCCCATTTCCGTTCTGTCGTCGGGTTGAACAGTCGGGTTCGTGATAGAAGTTAAATATTTACCTGTCAAATCTGTATTTTTATTTAGCTGATATTTCTTTTTGTAATCTTTTTTCATAAACTCACCGAGTTTATTATTTACAAAAGTTCACTGATTATTACATTTGAAACGAGCATCCCGTTTGGCGTAAGCGCAATATTGTTTCCGATTTCTTTCATAAGCCCCATTTTTACAAAACGAGAATAATCGCCTTTAATCAAACGCTTGTCAACTCCGCAGTTCAGCCTTAAACCGAGCATAATTTTTTCTTCGTCAAGGTCAACCTCACCCTCGTTTTGAAGATTAAAATCAGTATCATAATAAAACCTTTTGCCACCCCAAAATGAGTGTGCACTCTTGCCTAAACCGAGGTAGGGAACAAGTTTCCAATATTTTGTGTTATGTCTGCTTTCAAATGACGGTTTTGAAAAATTGCTGATTTCGTATTGATTAAAGCCGAGCTTTTTAAGGCTTTCAATCGTTTTTAAATACATTTCGCAAACAGTGTCTTCATCGGGAAGGGCGAGCCTGTCTTTCATCGTGTAAAAGCGTGTGCCTTCTTCGATTTTGAGCATATATGCGCTGATGTGTGTAACATCCATTTTGCCGATAAAATCAAAAGTGTCGTCAAGAGTGTCAAGCGTTTGCTTAGGTGTGCCGAGCATAACATCAAGGCTGATATTTGTTATTCCTGCCGCTTTGGCATCGTTTACCGCTTTTGCAACTTCGCTTTGCCCGGCACTTCTGCCAAGCGCAAACCTTTCCTCATTTCTTGCGCTTTGCATACCGAGGCTGACACGGTTAATGCCGAATGAAGCGTAGTCGCAAAAATCTTTTTCAAGGTTTTTTGACGGGTTACATTCAATCGTTATTTCAGCGTTTTTGTCAATGTCAAAATGTTCTTTTGCATTTTTCAAAATCTTGCCGATAAGCCTGCTTTCAAGTATTGACGGAGTGCCGCCGCCAAAATATACCGTGTCAAACGAGCCGGAGAAATTTTTCATAGTTTTAATCAACTCGTTGGCATATTTTTCGGCTTCTTCTTCATTATATTTCACACTGTAAAAATCGCAGTACGGGCACTTTGATTTGCAAAAGGGGATATGAATATACAATCCTGATTTTTCCATTATGATGTCACCTTATTAAAAAAGGGCTAACGATGTTAGCCCTTACGATATTCTTTCTATTTAGAATGATGAAAAATTATTCGTCTGCCTCAGTTGAAAGAAGAACACGGTCGTTGTCGAAATCTTCACCGCCGGAAGTAATCTTAAATTTGGCAAGCAAATCAGCCGTTGTAAGATTTTTCTTTTCTTCTCCTGCAACATCATAAATAATCTTGCCCTCGTTCATCATAATGAGGCGGTTGCCTATGTTAATGGCGTCTTTCATATTATGAGTAATCATAATTGTGGTAAGGTTATCCCTTGCAACAATTTTTTCGGTAAGGTCAAGAACTTTTTTCGCAGTTTTTGGGTCAAGAGCCGCCGTATGCTCGTCAAGCAATAGAATCTTTGGCTTTTTAAGCGTAGCCATAAGAAGCGTTACAGCCTGCCTTTGACCGCCGGAAAGAAGACCTACTTTTGATGTAAGCCTTGTTTCAAGACCTAAATCAAGACTTTTGAGTACTTCAACATATTCTTCTTTCTCTTTTTTCGTAACGCCAAACGCAAGCCCTCTGTGCTGACCTCTGCGCTTAGCAAGGGCAAGGTTTTCAAGAATTTGCATATCAGCCGCAGTACCGTTCATAGGGTCCTGAAAAACTCTGCCAATGTACTTTGCCCTCTTATGTTCCGGAAGTTTTGTTACATCGATTCCGTCAACTTTAATTGTACCGCAGTCAACAGGGTAAACACCGGCAATCATATTAAGCATAGTCGATTTACCTGCACCGTTGCCGCCGATAACAGTTACAAAGTCACCCTCGTTAAGCACCAAATCAATGCCACGAAGCGCCTTTTTTTCATTAATTGTGTTAGGGTTAAATGTTTTGTACACATTTTTAATCTCAAGCATTATTTGTTGCCTCCTTTTTGCTTAATATGCTTTTGAGCATATTGATTTTTAAGGTAAGGAATACCGAGGAAGACGGCAACAATAGCAGCAGAAAGAAGTTTGAGGTCATCAGTGTTAAGACCGAGACTGATAACAAACTGCATAACTATATAATAAATTATACCGCCGAAGGCAACTGCGAGAAGCCTGAGCGCAAAGTTTTTGAAAATTTTGCCGAAAATAACTTCACCGATAATAACAGCGGCAAGACCGATAACAATCGCACCTCTGCCCATATTTACATCTGCAAAGCCTTGATACTGTGAAAGAAGACCGCCGGCAAGTGCAACAAGACCGTTTGAAAGCACGAGTGCTACTATCTTTGTAAAGTTAATGTTGATACCGTTTGCCCTTGACATATTTTGGTTGCAACCCGTTGCACGAATTGAATGACCGAGTTCCGTGTCAAAGAACCAGTAGAGAACGGCAATAATAGCCACAACAAATATAGCCGCAACCGCAATGGCTTTTGTAATATTTGCCATACTTGCAATAAGATTATACTTGTAAGGTGAAAGCGCCTGGTTAGATTTGCCGAGAATTCTAAGGTTAACCGAATAAAGCGCAAGCTGAGTCAAAATACCTGCAAGTATAGGCGGAATACCGAAGGCTGTGTTTAAAAGACCGGTAATAAGGCCCGCAACGCAACCGGCAAGAAATGCTAAAACAAGTGCAACATAAACATTTACACCGTTAATCATAGCAACGACGAGCACCGCACCGCCTGTTGCGAGTGTACCGTCAACTGTTAAATCGGCAAAGTCAAGCACTCTGAAAGTGATGTAAACGCCGATTGCCATAATTCCCCAAATAAGTCCCTGACCTATTGCACCGGGAATGGCACTGATAAAAGCTCCCATAAATTTAATTACCTTTCAATAAGTAGTTTAAAGAGCAACAAGATTTTACCTTATTGCTCTTTATTAATTTAAACTTATTATACTTTAAACTGCTAAATTAGTCAATATAAAATCACGAATAAACAGCCATTAAAAGCATCGCCGATGATTTTATTCAGCGCTCATATCGTAAGCCTGGTAGTTGTCAGGAACAGAAGCCTTGAACTCATCAGCTTTATCCTTATTGTAGTAATAAGTAAGGTCGTTAGACTGCTGAATATTCATTGTTGCAGGGTCTGTACCCTTTGTAAGAATTTCGTAAGCCATTTCACCGGCTTTTTGACCGATGTCGTAGAATGAAATTGAAAGAGTAGCAACTGCGTTAGTTGATTTAAAGATACCCTCTTCGCCTGCAATGATAGGAACATTTGCGTCAGTGCAAGCTGCGTCGATTACACCGCCGTTTGAAGCTGCTGTGTTGTCAGTCGGAATGTAAATTACATCTGATTCGCTTGCTGCCTTTTTAGCAACAGATGCGATATCGTTTGAGTCTGAGAATGAGTAGAAGTTACATTCAACGCCCTTCTTTTCAAGTGCAGCCTTAACACCGTCAACCTGATACTGTGAGTTAGCTTCGGCTGAACAGTAGATTGCGCCGACTTTCTTTGTGTCAGGGAAAAGGTCAAGAATCATCTGAGCCTGGTCTGCAAGCGGTGCAAGGTCAGATGTGCCTGTAACATTAATGCCGGTTGTGCCTGTAGGCTCCATTTCAATATCAAGCGCAGTACCGAAGTCGGTTACAGATGTGCCGATAACAGGAGTTTTGCTTGCTGCTGTTGCTGTAGCTGCTGCTTGGAGAGCAGGAGTAGCGTTAGCCAAAATAAGGTCGTCGCCTGCAGATACAAACTGGTTAACGATTGTAGCGCAGTTTGCCGAATCGTTAGAAGCGTTTTGATAATCAAACTTGATTTCGTTGCCGTCAGCTTTTGCAAGTTCGTTGAGCTTGTCCTTAAAACCTTTAGTAGCCTTGCCAAGTGCTTCGTGCTGAAGGAGCTGACAAATGCCGATGTTAAAGGTTTTGCCGGTTGCGGCATCGTTTGATTTTGTTGTTTCTTTGCCTGAGTTTTGTGAACAGCCTGCGAATGCTGCGCCTATCATAAGTGCGCTGAGTGCTACGGCAGTCACTTTTTTAACTACTTTGTTCATAAAATATTTTTCCTCTCTGTTTTGTAATGATTACTTTAGCGCCTAAAAGCGTTAAAGTTTATGTTCTTAGTTTAACACCTAAAAGCGTTAAAGTCAACACCAATGTTATTTTTTGTGCAAAGAGCATAAAGAGGAAAACACTTTTTTGGAAAATGTTACAAAGGAATGAATTTTTGAATGATGGATAAAACAAAAAACCTGCCATTTATGTATGACAGGTTTTTGTTGGCGTCCCAGAAGGGAGTCGAACCCCCGACCTTTCGCTTAGGAGGCGAACGCTCTATCCAACTGAGCTACTGAGACGAATATTAAATTATTTGCACTTTAACTGATGCACAACCTATGCTTTTAAACGTTTTGCAAAGCATATTTTTGCATATTGTCGCAACACCTATAGCAAAAAAGACACCGTTTAGGTGTCTTTCTGTTGGTGACCCGGACGGGAATCGAACCCGTGTTACCGCCGTGAAAGGGCGGTGTCTTAACCGCTTGACCACCGGGCCGTTGGTGGCTTTAACTGGATTCGAACCAGTGACACTGCGGGTATGAACCGCATGCTCTAGCCAACTGAGCTATAAAGCCATATTGCAGCTCTGTCTCAAGTGCAAGTGAGATTATACAGTATAAATCAAGATTTGTCAACACTTTTTTAAATCTTTTTTTAAAATATTATTTTTCGACAAAAAATGACACTTTTTTGCATAAAAAGCTGAAAAGTGTGCACAAATGTTTGACTTAATTTGACCGGTTTGATATTATATTATTAACCGGAACGGGTAAATAATATTCACCCCTAAAAATTTGTTTTATTTAAAATGAGGTTTTTACTATGGAAAAAATAAGTAAAAGGCAACAGGAAATATTCAATTTTATTAAAGGAAGGCTTGATGAAACGGGAATTGCTCCGTCAGTTAGGGAAATAGGCGAGGCTGTGGGCTTACGCTCAACTTCAAGTGTGCAATATAATCTTAACATTCTTGAGGATGCGGGTTATATCGTTCGTGACGCAAATTTAAAAAGGACTGTTCGTATTGCTAATATGAAGTCTGCTGTCAGCGTTCCGCTTGTGGGTACGGTTACTGCCGGTATGCCTATTCTTGCAACTCAAATGATTGAGGACTATATTCCAGTTTCTGGCGTCAGCGGTAACAATCTTTTTGCACTTAAAGTTAAGGGCGAATCGATGATTAACGCAGGCATACTTGACGGTGATATTGTTATCGTTGAACAGTGTCCGACTGCTGACAACGGGGATATTGTCGTTGCGCTTGTCGGCGAAGAAGCGACTGTTAAGCGATTTTTTAAAGAGGACGGTCATTTTAGGCTTCAACCCGAAAATGATAAATTCGAGCCGATTATTGTAGAAGAATGTGCAATAGCAGGCAAAGTTAAGGCACTTATTCGCAACTATTGATATTTTTTACACAATATGTTAAAATTCTTGATAATATTATTGTATATAATATAGTTAATATATTTATTTAGGTGGTTATAATTATGGCAGAATGCAGTCATGACTGTTCATCTTGCGGTGAAAACTGCGCTTCAAGAAAGGCTGAGCCTAAAGATTTTTTGAAACCGATGAACAAGTATTCAAATATTAAAAAAGTTATAGGTGTAGTAAGCGGTAAGGGCGGCGTAGGCAAGAGTCTTGTTGCGTGCCTTCTTGCCGAAAAGTGCACTAAAGCAGGCTTAAAAGTAGGTGTACTTGACGCAGATATTACCGGTCCGTCGGTGCCTAAAAGTTTTGGTATTACCGAGCGTGCAATGCAAGATGAGGAATGTCTTTTGCCGGCAGTAACAAGCGACGGGATTAAAGTTATGAGTATCAATCTTCTTCTTGAAGATGTTAATTCTCCTGTTGTTTGGCGTGGTCCTGTTATAAGCGGCGTTATTGAGCAGTTTTGGAGTGATGTTCGCTGGGGTGAGCTTGATTATCTTTTTGTCGATATGCCTCCGGGAACAGGTGATGTTGCGCTCACTGTTTTCCAAAGCTTGCCGATTGACGGAATTGTTATCGTTTCAACTCCGCAAGATTTGGTTAAAATGATTGTTAACAAGGCATATAATATGGCAAAGATGATGAATGTGCCGGTACTCGGTCTTATTGAAAATATGAGCTATTATGTTTGCCCTAATTGCGGCGACAAAATCAATATTTTCGGCAAGTCACAAATTGATGAAACTGCGGCGGAACTCGGTGTTCCCGTCCTTGCTAAGCTTGCGATTAACCCTGAAATCAATGCGCTTGTTGACGAAGGTAAAATCAGCGAAGTTGAAGCGAGTGAGCTTGACGATTTTGTAGAACTTTTAAAATAAGCTTTTGGAGGTTTATTATGTCTAAAAGGAAAGATTATATAAGCTGGGATGAATATTTTATGGGCGTTGCAATTCTTGCTTCTCAAAGGAGCAAGGACCCGAGTACTCAGGTCGGTGCTTGTATCGTTAATGATGATAACAGAATTATGAGCGTCGGCTACAACGGTTTTCCGAGGGGTTGCAGTGATGATGAATTTCCTTGGGAGCGTGAGGGCAAAGTTACAACCGATACAAAGTACCCTTATGTTTGCCATGCCGAGCTTAACGCTATTCTCAACGCAGGCGGCAACAGCTTAAAGGGCTGCCGAATTTATGTTGCGCTTTTTCCTTGCAATGAATGTGCCAAGGCGATTATTCAGTGCGGCATTAAAGAGGTTGTTTATATCAGCGACAAGTATAAAGATACGGAAAATGTTAAAGCAAGTAAGAAAATGTTTGAGTATGCAGGTGTAAAGCTTACTCACTTTGCATCTGATAAGAAACTTACTATTGATTTTAATGCAGACACGATATGAGAATTTGATGCGGGAGGATGATATCCTCCGCTACGGCAGTCTAAATGATTAGAATTTTCGTAGGGGCGAATATTATTCGCCCGTCAAGATATTGTTCTTATTAAGGTGATTTATAAATGAAAAGGGTCGTCGAGGATGCCGACCCCTACATAAACATTAAATTAAGGGCTACTATATTATGAGGAGAAACAATGAAAGAAATAGACATCTACGATTTTGACAAAACCATTGTTCCGTTTGACAGCGGCTCGCTTTTTTGGGGTTATTGTATGCTCCGTTACCCGTGGATAATCTTGCTTTTACCGCTTTGGGCGGTGCTTGCGATACTTATGGTTGTAAAGGTGATTAACTTTACAACTTTTAAGAAGTTATTTTTCTGTTTCGTGGCTTTTATTCCGCTTGAAAGCGCAGTCAAAAAGTTTTGGGGCAGGCATATTCACCAAGTACATAAATGGTTTAAAATTCGCAAAAGGCACGCCGTAGTAATCAGTGCCTCGCCTGACTTTTTGCTCGAAGAAGTGCAGAAAAGGCTTGGTTTTGAGGACCTTCTTTGCACTCGTCATAACCGCAAAACAGGTGTGATTATCGGTGAAAATTGCAGGGATGAGGAGAAAGTAAAACGCCTTTACACTCTTTATGATAAAAACAGCATAAAAGTTTGTGATGTTTACTCCGATTCGCTCAAACACGACAAGCCGATTTTTTCCCTTGCAAGTGAAAATTGCTACCATATTGTAAACGGTGAAAAAATACCGTTCAAGTTTGAAGATGTTTACAAAAATTAAGCGATTAGATTTTCATAATGTTTTTTAATAATACTTTGTAGGGGTCGGCGTCCCCGACGACCCTTATTTTTTGTGGTTGATTAATATGAAATATTTTTTAAGAATTTGCATTGTGCTTTTGATTGCACTCGGAGTAGTTTTCGGCTATTCCTACTACTATCGTGAAAAAAAGAATAATGAAACCATTGTGCTCACAACCCACGCTATTTCTACTGCTCAAGAGGGTGAAACAACGACTGAAGACAGCAAAAATGTTGTTTATGATGACAACGGCTTTGAACTTTTCACCGACGGTGACAAGGGATATATCGTTTATAATGATGTTCAAAAAGAGCTTGACAGTTTTGGCTGGGTGCTTAAACAAAAGCCGCTTGATATTTATTTTGGAGATTATGACGGCGATAATGAAAATGAACTTCTTTTGATGTACACTTCGGCTTCAAGTGAGCTTAACAATGCGCTTTTACCGCAGGATAAGGACGATTTTTCAAGCACTCATCTTTATGTTGCTCTTGTAAAACCGGTAACGGACAGCGAGGGCAAGCAAGATTTTAAGGTTGTTTATGCCGACCAAAAAACTTGGAAAAAGCCGTTTGAACTGGCTATCAACGCCCAAATGAATCAACTGAAAAGTTGCGATAAATTCGTTCAGTTTGTTATGGACGATAATGATGTCGATTTGAGTTATAACGACAAAACGGGTATTTCCGATAATAAATATGTTTATTACGCTTTGGCTGTTAAAAATTCAAACAGCAACGGCTATCAAAAGTTTATCAAGTGGGGCAAGGGTAACGGCTACTATTATCTTGGTGAGGATGGCACTTTGCAGCTTGATATTATGGTGCTTGCTTATTATGACGAAGAGCCGAGTAAGGCACAGTATGTCGGTAATATTCACACCGGTATAAGCGTTAACAGTCAGGGCAAGCTTTCAATTACACCGGGAACCATTGAATTTATTCCAAATGAAAAATATGTTGCCGCAGACCCGAGAAAAAGTACAAGCGAAAAATTTACATACATAATTAATAACAGTTCGTCAGATACTTTTAACACTAATGATAATTATATAGACTGGCTTGAAGCGTCGATTGATGTAAGCCCTTATATTAATGAGCAAACACTTTCTTTTGCAAATCTCGATTCGCAAATAAAATGTGTTGATAAAGTTAAAGTTACTCAGTCGAGTATGTCATTTTTCGCCAAACCGGGTTTTGTTTTTTCAGACAGAGTGCTTAAAAACGGTGACTTTAGCGTGGTTATCAATTCGGGTACGGATGACGAATATGACATTGTTTATAAGGCTGAAATAAAAGAAAAAGACGGCGTAAGCCTTATTAAACTTACTTTTGACAGAAAATATACAAGGGATGAACTTAAAAACATAGTTGTCAAATTCGGCGTTTAGTATTTATTAAATTTGGCTAAACTTATTTTGTCAATTATTGAACAGAAAATGATTTTGTGTTATACTTTCCTCACAATTTATAATTAAGGTGCAATGTATGAAAGAAGTTATTATCACAGCCGATTCCACCTGTGATTTACCAAAAAGTATAATAGAAAAAAATAATATTGTCATAATTCCTTTGTCTATTTTACTTGGTGACAAAACTTATACCGATGGAGTAGATATTTTTCCGAACGATATTTATGATTTTGTAAAAGAAACGAATACTTTGCCTAAAACTTCCGCAGTTACTCCGGCTCAGTATTTTAGTGCGTTTGAAAAAATTACAAGTCAGGGTAAAGCAGTGGTTCATATCAGCCTTTCATCAGCAATTTCATCAAGTTATCAAAATGCTTGCCTTGCAGCAAATGATTTTGATGATGTTTTTGTTGTCGATTCAAAGAGCCTTTGTACTGCTATGGGTCTTGTTGTGCTTAAAGCGTGCGATTTTAGGGCAAAGGGTTTTGACGCAAAAAAAATTGCTAGCCGTACAAATTCAATCGTACCGAAAGTGAGTACCACTTTTGTGCTTGATACTCTTGAATATCTCCACAAGGGCGGCAGATGCTCAGGCGTTGCAAAGTTCGGCGCAAATTTGCTTGGCATTAAGCCGAGTATCGGCATAGATCCAAAGGTGGGTAGCCTTGATGTTATTAAAAAATACCGTGGCAAGCTTGAAAATGTATATAAGCAGTATGCCGAAGATTGCCTTAAAAATATTAATAAAATCGACACTTCACGAATTGTTGTTGCCGACAGCGGCGGGGTTTCAAGAGAGGTAATCAGTTATACTATGGGTCTTATTGCGGGTAAGGCGAAGTTTGATGAGATTATCACAGCCGATGCAGGTTGCACTATTTCTTCTCATTGCGGTCCTAAAACCTTGGCGATATTTTATATAAGAAAGTGATTTTTTCACAGTAGGGGTCGTCGTCCTCGGCGACCCATATATTTTACATTTATTGTAAACCTAAATACGAAAGGATGTTTACATTGGCAACTAAAGATAAAGTTTTGTTAAAATTATTAAATTCCAACGAATATTTAAGCGGTGAAAGGCTTGCACACGAATTTGACATAAGCCGTGCTGCTGTTTGGAAAGCAATAAAAGCGCTTGAACAAGATGGCTATAATATTGAGGGTATCCCAAAAATCGGTTATCGACTTCTTGCGGACAATAAACTTGTAACATCTCAAAGCATTGAAGCACATCTGAAACATAAAATGCGTGTTATTCATTTCGACACTGTAGATTCAACAAATACATATTGCAAAAAACTCCTTGCAAACGGCGCCGAGGGTGAAATATTGATTACTGCCAACAAGCAAACAGCAGGCAGGGGAAGGCAGGGCAAAAGTTTTTATTCTCCTGACAAAACGGGCATTTATTTCAGCCTTGTAATTCATCCCGACACATCTCTTCAAAATGCCGTTACTGCCACAACTGCCGCCGCTGTTGCCGTGTGCAAAGCGATTGAAAAAATGACCGAGCTTAAACCAAAAATCAAATGGGTGAATGATGTTTATCTTGACGGCAAAAAGATTTGCGGAATTTTAACTGAGGCAACTACGAATTTTGAAACAGGCACGGTCGAAAGTGTTATTATAGGTATAGGAATTAATATAAGCACGACCGAATTCCCTGACGGAGTTGATGGCGCAGGTTGTCTTAATGTTGATATCAACCGAAGCGAATTTATTGCCGAAATCGTTAATGAACTGATGAATATTGTTGCAGGCGATTATGCGAGCTTTATCGATTATTACCGCAGTCATTCAATGGTAATCGGTGAGAAAATCAAGTTTATTCAAAACGGTGAAACTCATTTTGCAACTGCTCTTGCCATTGATGAACACGGCGGACTTGAAGTTGAACTTGATACCGGCGAAAAACAAACCTTGCGTTCAGGGGAGATAACGGTTAGAAAAATATAAACTATGATTTATAATTTTGCATAAAATAAAAAACGGCACTGCAAATGCAATGCCGTTTTGTTTTGGAACAAATTTAATTATTCGGTAAAACCTGATTTAACAAGAGAAACAAGACCTTCAACAGCAGCTTCTTCGTCTGAACCGTCAGCAATAATACGAATATCTGTGCCGCCCATAATACCGAGTGAAAGAACACCTAAAAGGCTCTTTGCATTAACTCTTCTTTCTTCCTTTTCAACCCAAATAGATGATTTGAATTCATTAGCTTTTTGGATAAAGAAAGTTGCAGGACGAGCGTGAAGACCAACCTGATTTTCTACCTTAACATCTTTAACAAACATAACTATAACCTCTCTAAAAAGAACATATATTGTCTTTAATTAACTGTTTTTATTTCTTTATTACATATTATACCACCAAATTGAATTCGGTCAACAACTAAAATATAACTTCGTTTGACTTGTTAATTTACGATAAAATAAACAAGCTGTATTTGTGCATTTTTCACATAATTTTTTAATCTTTTTTCAAATTCGACAAAAAAGCCTTGTCTTTATTATTGAGTTCGGCTTTTTCGAGCATATCGGGTCTGCGATAAAAAGTGCGTTCAAGCGATTTTTCCCTTCTCCATTCATCTACCTTTGCATGGTGACCCGAAAGCAAAATTTCCGGTACTTCTCTGCCGTTCCAACTTGATGGGTGAGTGTATTGCGGATATTCAAGAAGGAAGTTGAAGTGGCTTTCTTCTTCAAAACATTCATCGTCGCTGAGAACACCCGGAAGCATTCTTGAAACCGAATCGGCAAGGATAAGCGCAGGAAGTTCGCCGCCTGTGAGCACATAGTCGCCGATTGAAATTTCCTCCGGCTCAAGTTCCTCTATAACTCTTTCGTCAATACCTTCGTAGTGACCGCAAAGCATTACAATATTGTCAAGCTTTGAAAGCTCCTTGACCCTCTGCTGAGTTAATGTTTTACCCTGCGGAGTAAGATAAACCAAGTGCGGCTTAGCACCTATATCTTCGCAAATCGCTTTGTAGCAGTCAAAAATCGGCTGCGGCGCCATAATCATACCCATTCCGCCGCCGTACGGTTTGTCGTCAACTCTCCTGTGTTTATCAAGAGTATAATCTCTTATGTCAACGCAGTTAATTTCAACCTTGCCGGCTTGCCTTGCTCTGCCGATTATCGATTCGCTAAGCACGGCATTGCACATTTGCGGAAAAAGCGTCATTATATCAATTCTCATCAAATAGACCTTTCATAGCTTTAATTTTTATAACCTGATATTCGGTGTTGATTTCCTTAACAATATCGGGTGTTGCGGGGATAAGAGTGTGTTTGCCCCAAGACTCGGTATCGTAAATGTCACAAGAGCCGTAATTGAGCACATCAACTACCTTGCCGTACTCCTCCTCGGTGTCTATATCAACAATATAACATCCTATAAGGTCGGCAATGTAATTTGCGTTTTCATCGATTTTTGCATCGTTTCTGTCGCAATAAAGCACTTTGCCTTTAATCATTTCAGCCTGCTCGATAGTGTCGATACCTTTAAGCTTGATTATTGCAAGATTTTTTTGGGGACGAACGGATAAAACTTCAACACTCTTTTCGCCTTTATCGTCAAAATATAATGTTTTAAATTGCTTTAAATAATTTATATCGTCGCACCAAAGCTGCATTTTAAGTTCACCTTTAATGCCATGGGTATTATTAAGCTTACCCACTTCTAAAAATTGTTTCATTTAATCACCGATAGTTATTATACAATATTATCCGTATTCATTTCAAGAAAATATTAAAAAAGATAAGAGGCAGATTACAAAAGCAATCTGCCTCTCAGTTTAGGAATGTTCCCTACCTCAAAATACCTTTTCAATTCCCAATAGTCAACATATATATTTTACAATATTGTTTATAATTTTTCAAATTTTTGAAATAGTGTTACCTACCTGTATAGCGTTTTACTATACAACGGGTAACACCGCTATATGATGTATCTACACGCCGAATAACTAATATATATTGTGTTTGTTACTATTATGTAAATATTTGGAACTTAATTGTAAATATTTTTATGCTGCTTTTTTGAAGTGTTTCGGGTCATTTTACATAATCTTGAAAACGATAAAAATTAACTCATTTGTTTAATAAATTTTAACAAGTAATGCTCCGTGAGGGTCAACCTCTGCGGCAAAATTGTTTTTGAAAGTACCGAGATCGGCTTTTTGCCAAATGTCGTAAACATTGTATTTTTCATCCGGCATTAAAATGCTTGTCAAATCAAGCTTGATTTTTGCCTTTTTGTCCCTTGTGTTAAACAGTGCGGCATACTTGCATTTTTTACCGTTTGAAACCCAAATGATTGTGCCTTTGCCGTTTTTTTCTTCCCTCAAAAGCTGGTGAGCACCAAAAGAATTTTTGTGCATATCAAGGTAATCTTCATTAGTCAAAAGTGACAAAGTCCATTCGTCATTTTCAGGCATATTACCGCCGAAGAAAAGCGGACTTTTGAAAATACCCCAAAGGCTCATCATAGTGATTTGTTCGGGCTTTGTAAACTGAGTGTACCTGTTTTGCGGACCGTGATAGCTGCAGTGCTTGCAAAGTCTTCCGAGCGGGAGCATATCGCAGTCGGGCCAGTTGCCCTCTTTAACCTCATTTTGCCAGGTGTAACACTTGTCAAACATATCGTAAAGCTTGCTCCAAATATCCCAAAAGTCGCCTGTCATTCGCCACATATTTGCGTTTTTTGCAAGATGTTTTGCATTTTCAATGTGAGCCGGACCGGGTGAGAGCGAAAGTACCATATCCCTGCCGCAAGCGTCAATCGCTTTTCTAAGCATTTCTATTTCGTAATAAGCGCTGTAAGGTGTGTCCCATTGGCGAAATTCCGTAACTGCAATGTCATCACATTTAATAAAATCGACACCCCATTTTGCATAAAGTTCAAAAATGCTGTTATAATAATCTTGTGCGCCGTCGCAGTTTTTCATACCGTACATATCGGTGTTCCACGAGCAAACGCTGAAGTGGTGCGCAACCTCTCTCGCAGTATATTTACTGCCCTTGATAGGAGTGTTTTTGTGCACAGCCTGACGGGGGATACCACGCATAATGTGAATACCGAATTTTAAGCCGAGGGAATGAATATAATCTGCAATAGTTTTAAAACCGTTGCCGTCCTCAGCACTCGGAAAACGGTTGACAGCCGGCATAAGCCTGCCGTATTCGTCCATATTAAGCTCGGTAAAATTGTTGTAATCATTGTCTTTTGCGTTTGGCTCATACCACTGAATGTCGCAAACAATATATTCCCAGCCGTAAGGCTTCAAGTATTTTGCCGCATATTCAGCATTTTGTCTAAGCTGTTCTTCATTTACGGCAGCACCGAAACAGTCCCAACTGTTCCAACCCATAGGCGGTGTTTTGGCAAGTTTTGTATGTTTCATATATTCCTCCGAAAACTGATTTTCAAGTTCATAATATAATAGTTAATCGGTTAAGTCAATATGTTTTTTTATTTTATACTTTTGTATAATTTTAGCTAAAAAAGATTGATATGAGTGCCCTTTTATGTTATCCTAAAAACTATGGAAAATAAATTATATAAATATGAGCTTCACTGCCATACGGGTTGTGTTTCACGCTGTGGCAGGGTGGAGCCGGAAAAAATTGTTGAACTTTATATTGAAAAAGGATACGACGGAATAGTTGTTACCGACCACTACAGTCCTATGACCTTTGAGCCTAACTGGAACCCGCAAAGGCAGATTGATTTTTACCTTTCAGGCTACAGAAGAATGAAAAAGGCGGCGGAAAAATATGACGGTTTTACGGTGCTTTTGGGTATGGAACTTCGCCACTACGGCACGGCAAACGACTATTTGATTTACGGTATCGACGAAAGTTTTTTGTACTCTGCAGGTAACCTTATGACCCCGTGGGAAAAGAAAATTTACGAGCTTTGCCACAGCAGGGGATACCTCGTTTTTCAGGCGCATCCGTTTAGACCGTGTATAAGAAGATGCAATGAAAACTATATTGACGGCATCGAAATTTATAACGGCAAAACGAATGAAGAGCAAAACGCTAAGGCGGAAGCTTGGGCTGAAAAGAGCGGCAAGCTTGTTTGTTCGGGTTCAGATTTTCACACCTTGGCGCATACTGCAAGGGGCGGAATAATTACAAAAGAAGCGATAAATAATAATGATGATTTGCTTAAAGTTCTTAAAAGTCAAGATTTTGAACTTATAAAAACATATTAATTTGTAACATTGTCTGTTTTTTGTCGTTTAATAGTAAAAATAAAGTAAAAATCGGTCATACTTTGTTGACGAAGTGACGATTATTTTATATAATAAGTATAAAGTTCTTGAGAGGAGGATGTTTATGTGGCTTGATAAGAATAATATCGAAACGCTTTATGCGCCGCAAAAGCGCAATTACAAGAAAGAAGTTTTTGAAGCGGTAAAAAAGTTTGCTATCAAAGTTGCCAAAAAGCAAGACGGTTTTCGTAAAGAGTCACGAAAAATTCTTCTCGAAAGCAGAAAAAAGTCTTATGACGAGATAAAAAATAGGACTGCAACCGACCCAAAGGTGATTTTGTTTTCAACATTTGACGGCAGAAGTTACGGCGACAGTCCAAAGGCAATATATGAGTATATGCTTAGCGACGAAAGGTTTGACGATTACACTTTCATTTGGGCTTTTCGCAACCCTAAGCAGTTCACTTTTGTTCTTGACAACCCAAATACAGTTGTTGTCACGGTTAATACGAAAGATTATGAGCTTGCGTGCGCAACGGCAAAGTATTGGGTTTATAACTACCGTGTCAGCGACCATATTTACCCTAAGGATGACCAGGTTTATATTCAGCTTTGGCACGGAACACCGCTAAAAAGGCTCGGTTATGATATTAACATTTCCGACAATGCGATGAATTCAAAAAGCGAAATTCGTGACAAGTATAAGGTTGACGCAGAAAAGTTTAAATATATTCTTGCTCCGTCGCATTTTGCGGCTGAAAAATTCATTTCTGCATGGAACCTTGAAGAAGTCGGAAAAACGGACACCGTTGTTGAACTTGGCTACCCGAGAAACGACTTTTTAACAAATTATACAAAAGAAGACGCCCAAAATATTATTAAAGAATTAAATCTTCCTACTGATAAAAAATATATCCTTTATGCCCCTACTTGGCGTGATAATCAGCACCAAGCCGGTATCGGCTACACTTATAAAACAGAGGTCGACTTTGACAAACTCAGGCAGGAGCTCGGCGATGAATATATTATTCTTTTCAGGGCGCACTACCTTGTTGCAAACTCGTTTGACTTTGACAAGTACAAAGGTTTTGTTTACAATGTTTCGGGTGTGAACGACATTAACCATCTTTATGTTATATCCGATTTGCTTGTTACGGACTATTCTTCCGTATTTTTTGACTATGCAAATTTGAAGCGACCGGAGATATTTTATATGTACGACCTTGAAGCGTACGGCAATGAAATTCGTGGCTTTTATATTGAGCTTGACGAACTTCCGGGTCCTATAGTTAAAACAGAAGATGAACTTATAAAAGCAATTAAAAAAGCGCCGAACGACCACTCTTACGATGAAAAGTATGAGAAGTTCAACGCTAAGTTTAATTATCTTGATGATGGTAAAGCCGCTAAAAGAGTGACTGAAAAGATAATTGAAGAATTTTGATTTAAACTTAAAAATCGGGGGCTAACATTGTTAGCCCTTTGTTTTTTTGCATAACAAAAGGGATAGGAAAAGACCTATCCCTTAATTTTGTTTTGTTTTAAACTCTTGCGACCATTTCGCCGTATTCTTCTTTACTCTTTTTGATGAATTCTTCAACTTGCTTTGCACTCGGCATAGCGTCGGAGCAGGAATGAGCAGAAATAAGAATAGAGGCGGAAGCCGAACCAAACTCAAGGCATTCGATAATTTCCTTGCCTTGAAGCAGGCTGTAAAGGAATGACGAACCGTAACCGTCGCCGCCACCGAAACCTTTAAGCTTAACAGCAGGGAACGGCTTTATAGAATAAAACTTGCCGTCGTTTGTATATGCGGTTGAACCCTCTTTGCCGTGTTTGATTACGCAAATAGCTGCGCCGAACGACTGCCAATACTTAGCCGATTCAGGGTCAGATTCCTTAACACCTACGATACCTTCTGTAAGGTCAAATTCCTCTCTTGAACCCATAATGATATCTGCATTTTGAGCAACAAGGCTGTAGTAAACTGCTACTTCGTCCTTAGATTTCCATGTGTATTCACGCCAGTCAATGTCAAAAATAATGCGAACATTATTTTTCTTGGCAAGAATCATAGCTTTAAGGCAAGCTTCCCTTGACGGCGACTGAGCAAGCGCAGTGCCGCTGATAACGATAGCTTTTGCAGATGCAATATAATCTTCGTCAATATCTTCCGGTGCCATACAAAAGTCGGCAACATTGTCACGATACATAAGTATTGACGACTTTTCTTTTGAAAGAATTTCAGTGAAAGTAAGACCGATACATTCGCCGTTCTTTGCTCTTGTGATATGTGAAGTGTCAATGCCCTCTTTTTCAAAATAGTTAACAACAAAATCGCCGAACTGGTCGTTACTTACGCAGCCGCAAAAACCGACTTTACAGCCGAGCCTTGCAAGACCGACGGCAATGTTAGCAGGCGAACCGCCGACATATTTGTTAAAATTTGACGATTCGCTGAGAGGCATATACATATCGGTTGGGTTAAAATCGATAGCAATTCTGCCAATAGGAATAAAGTCAAGCGGCTTTGACATATCAAACTCTACATAACTCATAATTATTTTCCCCTTAAATGTTATTAAAAATGTTATTGAAACAAATGCCTTGTTTTCTCAACATTAGTATATTTTTTGTTTTATTACGCTTTATTGTCTGTGCCGAAAATCAAAATGTGCTTTTTGGCATTTTGATACGCACCCTCAACTTCCTTGCCCTGCAAGTCGTAGTAACCGTTTATTTCACCGTTTTCATATGCACTTTTAACGGTGCTCTCAACGCTGTCAAATGTGGCAGTGGCAATGTTGATTTTTTTAATACCCGTGTGACTGCAACGAACAAAATCGTCCGGTGTAATTCCTGTGCCTCCGTGGAGAACGAGCGGGAGTGAAGTGTTTTTTTCCACTTCTTCAAGAATGTCAAATCTAAGCTTAGGCGTGCTCTTGTAGTTGCCGTGAGCGTTGCCGATAGCAATGGCGAGTGCGTCAACACCTGTTTCATTTTCAAACTTAACGGCGTCGCAAGGCTTGGTGCAGTTGATTGCAATGTCCTCGCTTCCGTCCTCGGAACCGCCTACACAGCCGATTTCCGCCTCAACATCCGCATTATATTTCTTCGCAATGCCGATAACTTCTTTTGTGACATTAATGTTTTCGTCAAGCGGCAGGTGCGAGCCGTCAAACATAACGGAAGTGAAACCGAGCTCAAGCGCCTGCGTTATTTTTTCAATAGTTTTGCCGTGGTCAAAGTGAACTGCAACAGGAGTGTCGGCACTTTTTGCGGCGGCAACCATAAGCGGACCTATTACCTCAAGCGGACTTTGTTTAAGCCTTACTTCGGCAATCTGCAAAATGACGGGAGCGTTTAACTCTTTCGCCGCTTTTAATACGCCAAGTACCATTTCCATATTAGCAACGGAAAACGAACCTACTGCATAGTTACCTTTTTGAGCGTCGGCTAAAAGCTTACTCATATTAACCAGCATATTTAAATTCCCCTTAAAAAATGTAAGCGAGTTGACAGTAAGCCGAGTTCTGTCGTGGGCAGTTATCTATCTAGTTGCAAAATTGCTCTTGCAATCGAGCCATCCTTTGAAGTTATGTGTCGAGCAAACAACCCTTCGTTCGATGTTGCAGCGAATAGGGTTTACATGGCAGGGAATGTCTCCACTCCCTCGGTGAGCTCTTACCTCGCCTTTCCACCCTTACCAAAAAATTGGCGGTATATCTCTGTTGCACTTTCCCTAAGGTCACCCTCGGCGGCCGTTAGCCGTTATTCTGCTCTGCGCTGCTCGGACTTTCCTCATACTGATTATTCAGCACGCAACTGCCAAGTCAACTCGCTTCTTCTATTTTAAAGTAAATTATTTGCCGTGTCAATATATTTTACAAAATGACGGTTGAAATACTTATAATATTGTAGTATTATCTATTAAAGTATTGGAGGTGGAACCATGCCACGATTTGAAAATGAAGATTTTGACCCTAAACATACAAGAAACGATGTTGACAGAACAGTTCCAAAAGACGAAGATTACTACAACTATTCACCTATGGATGTTGACCTTGATTTTAATTCAAAAAGAAAGGGCGACGATATAGTTGTTGACAATCAAAGAAGAAATGAACAGCCGAGATATCAGGCTAAGCCAAATGACGATATTTCGTTTAAGAGCGAAACGAGAGAAGATTTTGTAAGAAGCTCAAACTCAGGCAAAACAGGCAATAACCATTCTAAAAAGCCGGGCGGCTCAAACAGCCAAAAGCCAAAAAATCACCGTTCAAAAACAAAGGCTGAAAAAAAGGCGAAAACGATTATATCTGTAATTTTAGTTTTGGTTATTTTGCTTGTCGGCTCTGTTTTCCCTATCCTTGGCAGAGTGAATTATGATGAAAAAAAGGCGGACAAGTATGTAACTTCGAGCGAGCTTAAAAGCGATTCTTCGGTTAAGAACATTCTTCTTTTGGGTGTTGACGCAAGGAGTAACGAGGAAGCGGAGCAAACGAGAAGTGATACTATGATGCTTATCAGCGTCGATTCAAAGCACCACTGTATTAAGCTTGTATCTTTTCTTCGTGACACTTGGGTTTATATTCCGTCACTCGATTACAGTCAAAGGCTCAATGCGGCTTGCTCAAACGGAGGGTACAAAAATGTTGTTGAAACTATCGAGTATAATTTCGGAGTTGACATTGACGGCTATGTTGTAACCGACTTTGAAATGTTTAAGGTGCTTGTTGACAGCCTTGGCGGCGTTAAAATAGATGTAACGGAGAAAGAAGCAAAGGAAGTAACAAACCATCCTAAGCGCTACGGAAATGTCACCCTTGAAGCGGGAAAGAATAAGCTTGACGGCGAGCAGGCACTTGCTTATTGCAGAATCAGGAAGATTGACACCGACTTTGTCAGAACCGAAAGGCAGCGTACCGTTATGAGCGCTATCCTCAAAAAGGCTATGACTAACCCGTTTAAGCTTTACAAAATGGCTTATGCAAGCGCACCGTATATTGAAACCGACCTATCAAAGAGCGAACTTATGGGTTTTGTTGCAAAGGCAGGCACTTGCGTAACAAATATTCACCAAACAAGCGTACCGTTTGACGGTACTTGGGACTATGCAACGATTTACGGCAACAGTGTAATTAAGATTAATCAGGAAAAAAATAAGGACAAGCTTATTGATTATATCTATAACCTTTCCTCAGCCGATATCAAAGCGCAGGAAAAATCAGACGAATAAAAATTATAACCGGTCACTTCGTTGTGACCGGTTATTTTTTGTTAAGGCGAACACAGTTCGACCCTATGCAATTTCTTTATTTTTCTATTATCTCTCTTGCCTTTTTGATTTGATTTTCAATGCTTGAAATGCTCGGACCGCCCTCAACAAGCCTGTCGTTTACACATTTTTCAAGATTGATTGCAGTGTAAACACCGTCGTCAAAAATGTCGCAAATCTTTTTGTATTCTTCAATCGGTAAGGTTTCAAGCGTAAGACCCTTATCAATGCAAAGCGCAACAAGTTCACCGGTTGCTTTGTATGCATCTCTGAACGGTAAACCCTTGCCGACAAGATAATCGGCGCAATCTGTAGCATTAATAAAGCCTTTAGCCGCCGCATTTCTCATATTATCCTTGAGCACTGTCATAGTGTCAATCATAGGGGTGAAAGCATTAAGACACATTTTAACTGTGTCAACTGCGTCAAAAATAGCTTCCTTATCCTCCTGCATATCTTTGTTATATGCAAGCGCAATACCTTTCATAACAGTTAAAAGGGCAGTGAGGTCACCGAAAACTCTGCCGCTTTTACCCCTTACAAGCTCTGCAATATCAGGGTTTTTCTTTTGCGGCATAATGCTTGAACCGGTTGAAAATGCGTCGTCAAGCTCAACAAATTTGAACTCCCAACTGCACCACATAATGATTTCTTCACTGAATCTTGAAAGGTGAACCATAATAAGCGAAAGAGCACTTGCAAGTTCGATGCAAAAATCTCTGTCTGACACACCGTCAAGGCTGTTTGACGAAACGCTGTCAAAGCCGAGGAGTTCTGCCACCATATTACGGTCAAGCGGATAAGTTGTGCCTGCAAGTGCACCGGAGCCGAGCGGCAAAACATTCATTCTTCTTTTAACATCACCGAGTCTGTCAAGGTCACGAAGAAGCATAGAAGCATATGCCATAAGGTGATGACCGAAAGTTATAGGCTGCGCCCTTTGAAGATGGGTGTAACCCGGCATAATAACAGTCTTGTTTTCTTCAGCCTTGTTGCAAAGCACTTCAATAAGAGCCATGATTTTTTCGCTGATTTCGTCAATTTCTTTTTTGAGTACCATTCTTATGTCGAGTGCAACCTGGTCGTTTCTTGACCTTGCAGTGTGAAGCCTTTTGCCGGTTTGACCGAGCCTTGAGGTAAGTTCGCCCTCAACAAAAGTGTGAATATCTTCTGCACTCATATCAATTTCAAGCTTGCCCGACTTGATATCATCAAGAATACCGTTTAAGCCGTCAACAATTTTGTCGCTTTCGCTCTTTTCAATAATTCCTGTTGCACCGAGCATAGTTGCGTGGGCGATACTGCCTTTAATATCTTCTTCAAACATTCTTGAATCGAATTTGATAGAAGAGTTAAAATCGTTAGTTTCCTTGGCAAGTTCTTTTTTGAATCTGCCTTTCCATAGTTGTGCCATAAAATTTACCTCGTTATACAAAACTCTATTACAAAACTAAGGGCGAACAGTGTTCGCCCCTACGAAATTTTTAATTTTTATTGACTGTAGGGGTCGGCGTCCCCGACGACCCGCTAAATTATTAATTAGTCGTTAGCTTCTCTTTTCTTGTCAAGGAGAGCCTTAACCTTTGTTGAAAGACCAAAGAGGTTGATGAAACCTGCTGAATCAGCCTGGTTGTAAGCGCCGCCGTCATCACCGAATGAAGCAACATTTTCATCATAAAGAGTGTATGGTGATGTAACGCCTGCGTTCATAACATTGCCTTTGTAAAGCTTAACTTTAACATCGCCGGTAACTCTTTCCTGAGTTTTGTTAACGAAAGCGTCAAGTGCTTCACGAAGAGGTGAGAACCACATACCGTTATAAACAAGTTCGCCGTATTTTTCGGCAACAAGCTTCTTATAGTGAGCAGTGTCACGGTCAAGAGTAATCATTTCAAGGAGTTCGTGAGCCTTGTAAATGATTGTACCGCCCGGAGTTTCATAAACGCCACGGCTCTTCATACCTACAAGACGGTTTTCAACAATGTCAAGAAGACCGATACCGTTCTTGCCGCCAAGTTCGTTAAGCTTTTCAACAAGAGCAAGAGGACTGAGCTTTTCGCCGTCAAGCGCAACAGGCTCACCCTGTTCAAAATGAATTGTTACATAAGTAGGTTCGTCAGGAGCTTTTTCAGGAGCAACGCCGAGTTCAAGGAAACCGTCCTTGAGGTACTGCGGCTCGTTTGCAGGGTCTTCAAGGTCAAGACCTTCGTGGCTCAAATGCCAAACATTCTTATCCTTTGAATAGTTTGTTTCACGGTTTATTTTAAGAGGAATGTTGTGAGTTTCTGCGTATTCAATTTCTTCTTCACGAGATTTAATATCCCACTCACGCCATGGAGCAATAATTTCCATTTCTGGTGCAAGCGCTTTAAGTGCAAGTTCAAATCTTACCTGGTCGTTACCCTTACCGGTGCAGCCGTGGCAAATAGCGTCTGCGCCCTCTTTAATAGCAATCTCTGCAAGACCTTTTGCAATGCAAGGACGAGCGTGAGAGGTACCGAGAAGGTATTCTTCGTATTCGGCGCCTGCCTTAACGCAAGGGAAGATATAATCTTTAACATATTCTTCTTTAAGGTCGAGGATATAAAGCTTAGAAGCACCTGTTGCCTTAGCCTTTTCTTCGAGTCCGTCAAGTTCGGTGCCCTGACCTACATCGCCGGAAACAGCAATAACTTCACAGTTGTTGTAGTTTTCCTTGAGCCAAGGAATGATGATAGAAGTGTCAAGTCCGCCTGAATAAGCAAGGACCACTTTTTTGATATTTTTCTTATCCATTGTTATATATCTCCTTTAGGAATATTTGCTTTATGCCTACATTATAGTAAGGTGAATCTCATAATGCAAGTGATTTTATAAAGTTTGTATAATTATTCAAAAAACACGGCAAATATACGCTGTATTTGTATAAAATTACAACAAAATGATGAAAAAGAAAGGGTTAACATTGCTAACCCCACTAAAAAGATATGATATTAATAGTGTTCAGCGGCAAACATTGTTTTCCTATCTTTAACCGTCTGCGCCGACTTTGATAACACCAAAAAGCTTCACTTTGCCGTCAATCTTTTTTGTAATCTACTCAACATTATATTCAGGTGCGTTTAAATCAATTTTAATATTTTATATGATATGCGAAATGTAAATAATTTTAAAAAAGAAAAATGCCGAAGTATAAAAATACATCGGCATTTCCCTCTCTGTCATTACAAACTATGGAGGACCAAGAGTTTGAAATGGTGCGGTCCATTTCAAAGTAACTTCATTATAGTGCATATTGCATAATTTGTCAATAGCATTATGAAAAATTTTGATATATTTTTACATATGAGCGTAGGGTTTGTCGAAACTTGTATTTGAATGTAAAAAGAGAAAAAATATGTACTGTAACGGTCAGATTTATTGACTGCAAACAAATGTTTGTATAATATCGAACTCAAAGGCATATCCCTTTTGCCACTCAGGTTTAAAAGCCTAATCGGGAACCTTAATATTTTGCAAAGGCAGGTAATTCTTAATGAATATCGACAAACTCGCTGACGAATACGAAAAGCAGTACAATGTACTTTGTGCCAAGGTTGACGGACTTAAACCTCTTTTAAGCGTTTACCGAGGTGAAGACTTGCACCTGCTTAGAAGAAAAATAAAAATTTACTATGATATGGCTTGTGAATGCAGAAAAGTTTACTTTATGCTTTCACGATATTATGAGGAGGAAAAATAATGAAAAGTTTTATTGAAGAATGTGTGGGAGAATATGACATTTTTGATAAAGACGGTTTTGACGAGCAAAAGATTTTGAAAAATTCGTTAAGCTTTGTACTTCCGAAAATAGTTGAAAACGAGCTTACACAAAAACAAAGGCTCTGCTTTGAAATGTTTTATTTGAAACATAAAAAGCAAGATGAAATCGCAAAAATTTTGCGCCTTTCTCAGCCTACTGTATCTCGCCATATAAAATCGGCAGAAAACATTATTAATCGTGTGGGTACATATTGTATCTACAGTATAAAGAAAACGAGTGAGCAGTGGGAAAAGCTTCAATAAGCCTTTTAATCGGTAAAATCGTAGGGGCTGACATTGTCAGCCCGCCGAATATTAACGCTTTGGAGCGGAGCTTTTGCGCCGCTCCTATTTAAACGGTTGATACGGCTGAGGCTCTTTTAAAGATGCAGTGCACCACCAAAGCTAACAAACCGAAAAAAGCACCTATTCATTCTATGAACGGGTGCTTTTTTTGTTAAATTTATAAGCCTAAAATAAGCGCTAAAAGAAGCATAAACGCATAAATAATCGGCTGGTGTAAAATATATACCCAAAGACTGTTTTTGCCTATAAAACAGAGAAATTTGCTCCTTTGCTTATACATAGTTTTCGGTAAATTTTCATCCTTTGCAAGCTTGCCCAAAAAAGCGCCGAACATAAACATAAAAAGCCACGGTATTATTGAAAAATAATCGGCACTTTTAAAAGAGTAATTGTAAAACCCGAGTGGCATAAAAATATTTGTTTGGTAAAGGCTTGACGGCAAATCAATAAGACCGAAACAGAGTGTTCTTGTGTTTACCCCGTAGGTGAAGAAAAAGAGCAAAAGCGAAATGAGTGCGCCGACCTTGTAATTTATTTTGTTAATGAGCGGCATAAGAAGCCCTGTAATTATCATACATGAGCCGAGACAGTGGAGGATTCCGAAGTAAATTTCATTTCCCTCAAAGCCGAAAAGAGGCATAATAACGGCGGTGAAAATCGTGATGATAATGCCGAAACACAGCACGACAACTCCACGCTTTACCGTGTTCCTCGAAAGGCGTGAACACACACCCGAAATGACGATGAATATTGCCCAAAAAAGCGGCTGAACGGTGCACAGTGCATCAAAAACTTTATATCCCCAACTGAGATTTAAAACATCGCCCACATCAAGAAAAGCGTGGTGAATAATCATACAAATTATTGCAAAGCCACGAATCTCGTCAAGCATATATATTCTTTTTTTGTTCGTTTTCTTTTTCTTTCTTGCCATATATTTCTCCTAAAAATGTTAAATTGATTATAGCATAAATTATTAGTATTGTATACAGCAAAATTTTGTGATATAATGTTTTAGAATTTTAAAGATATTCTTTTAATATAGCGAGGTTTTAATTATGAAAGAATTTCACGGCGAATATAAGGGTGAAGCGTTGACAGTTGTTAACCAAACCAATACGGCTGCGGCTGTGGGTTCGGGTTCGCTTCCTGTTTTTGCAACTCCTATGATGCTTGCACTTATGGAAGAGGCTACTTGTGAAGCTTGCGCTCCTCTCCTTGACGAGGGTGAAACAACCGTAGGCACTAAGGTAGAGATTACTCATGACAAGGCAAGCGGCTTGAGCACTGCAATTTCAGCTTGCGCCAAGCTTGAAGAAGTTGACGGAAGAAGGCTTGTTTTTTCTGTCAGCGCCAAGGATGAAAAAGGCGATATAATCGGCAAGGGCAAGATTGAAAGATTTGTTGTTCTTGTTGATAAATTTATGAAAAGGGTAAACGGCTGATGAGATATAAAGCAGTTATATTTGATTTTGACGGTACTATTTGCGATACCGGTGAGGGGATACTTAAAAGTGCAAAGTTTGCACTTGATTATTATAATATTGAAGCGCCGGAGTATACCGAACTTACCTACTTTATCGGTCCTCCGCTTCTTGTAACTTTTCAGGAAAAATTCGGTGTTGACGCCGCAACTGCAGACAAGCTTGTTAAAAAATACCGTGAGCGTTACACCAATAAGGGTCTTCTTGAAAGTAAAATGTACGACGGAATCAAGGAACTTTTGGTTAAACTAAAAAAAGAGGGTATCAAGCTCGGTATCGCTTCTTCAAAACCGCAAGATTATGTTGAGGCGCTGCTTGACCATAACACAATCAAGTCGTATTTTGATGTTATTTGCGGCGTATCGTTTTCTGCCGATTGCGAGTCGAAAGCAAATATTATTTCACGCTGTTTAAAAGAGCTTGAAACTGCCGGAAACGAAACCCTTATGGTTGGCGATAAAAGTTACGATATAAACGGTGCAAAGGCAAATATGATTGACAGCGTCGGTGTTATGTGGGGATACGGCAGTCGTGTTGAATTTGCAGGCGCAGGCGCTAAGTTTATTGCCCAAAAAATTGATGATATCTTTTCAATCGCACTCGGCTATTTTGAGCAGACTGAGGAAGTGACCGGCATTTACAGCGGCAGGATAATTGATGTTCATAACGACAGAATTACTCTTGTTGACGGCGACGAAGCGTATAGGGAAGTTGTTGAGCATCCGGGCGGAGTTGCTATTGTGGGTTTAACCGAGGATAACGAAATTTTACTTGTAAGGCAGTTTAGGTATCCTTATAAGGAAACAATATATGAAATTCCTGCCGGTAAGCTTGAAAAAGGCGAAGATGTAAAAGCAGCGGGAATAAGAGAATTTAGCGAAGAATGTGGCGCAACGGCAGAAATATTTGAGCCTTTCGGCGAAGTTTATCCGTCTCCGGGTTACTGCGGCGAAATTATCAGGCTTTTCTACGCAAAAAATATCACCTTCGGTCAGCAGCATCTTGACGAGGATGAATTTCTTGATGTTATCAAAATGCCGATTAAAGAAGTTGTGTCAAAAATTATGAGCGGCGAAATCAAGGATGCAAAAACCATTGCAGGTGTATTTAAGATAAAGGAATTAATGAACTTATGAGTGCTTATTTGGATAATTCTGCTACAACAAAGCCGTGCGACGAATGTGTAAAAGCGGTTATGAATATGCTGAGCAATGATTTCGGCAACGCTTCAAGCCTGCATGCTCTCGGCATTAACGCTATGAAGCAGATTATTTTGGCAAGGGGAGCAGTTGCCGATTCTCTCGGTGTTGACAAGGATGAGATTTATTTCACTTCCGGTGCTACTGAGGCTAACAATATGGCACTTTTCGGTGCGGCTAAAGCTAAAAAGAGGCTCGGCAACCGCATTGTTACTACTGCTGTTGAGCACGAAAGCGTTTTGCAGTCGGCAGAGCAACTTGAAAAGCAAGGTTTTGAAGTTATTTTTCTTAAACCCGACAGCAAGGGTAATATAAGTGAAAAGCAGCTTTTTGAGGCGGTTAATAAAGATACGATTTTAGTATCTATGATGTATATCAATAATGAAGTTGGCACGGTTATGCCGATAAAATCTATTCAAAAAGCAGTGAAAAAAGCGGGTGCCCCGGCGCTTATTCACATTGACTGCGTTCAGGCTTACGGCAAGGTTAATATCAACCCTAAAAAGCTTGGTGCCGATTTGGTGTCAATCACTGCTCACAAAATTCACGGTCCTAAGGGCGTCGGTGCTCTTTATATTAATAAGGATGCGAATTTGACCGACCAAAATTTTGCAAGAACTTTCGGCGGCGAGCAGGAAAAGAGAATCAGACCGGGAACGGAGTGTTCTCCTCTTATTGCAGGGTTCGGTGCGGCAGTAAATGCGCTTCCTAACATTGCCGAGCAGAAGAAAAAGATTAAAGAGCTTAACTCTTATGCAAGAGAAAAACTATCGGCTATTGACGGAATAATATTTAATAACGATGAAAATTCGTCGCCGTATATACTCAATATTTATGTTCCCACTTTTATGCGAAGTCAAACGGTTTTGCAGGAGCTTTCAGCTAAATACGGCGTTTATGTCAGCAACGGCTCAGCTTGCGCAAAGGGTAAAAAGAGCCATGTGCTCACAGCTATGAATTTGCCAAACGAGATTATAGATAAAAGCATCAGGGTCAGTTTTTCAAGATTTAATACTAAAGATGATGTTGACCTTCTTGTGTCATCGCTTGATGATTTGATAAAAAATCACCCAATAAGATAGAAACGGAATACATATAATGAAAGAAATTATACTTGTTAAAAACGGTGAGCTTGCCCTCAAGGGTCTTAACCGTTCAAGCTTTGAGGATAAGCTTGTAAAAAATATTAAGCACAAAATATCAGACCTTGGTGAGTTTGAATTTACCAAGAGCCAGTCAACCATCATGGTAACTCCTCTTGACGATGATATCGACCTTGACGAGGCTTGCGACAGAATTTCAAGAGTTTTCGGCATTGCCGCTTTTTCAAGGGCTTGCGAGTGTGAAAAAGATTTTGAGGATATTAAGGCTAAGGCTTGCGAATACCTTGCAGACGAACTCGGCGAAGCTAAGACTTTTAAGGTTGAGGCTAAGCGCTCGGATAAAAAATTCCCGATGAAATCGCCTGAAATCAGCAGGGAACTCGGCGGATATATCCTTTCACAGTTTAATAACCTTAAAGTTGATGTTCATAACCCGGACATTATCGTTACCGTTGAAGTTAGGGAAAAATATGCTTTCGTTCGTGGCAACAATATTAAGGGCGCAGGCGGTATGCCGACGGGTACCAACGGCCGTGCGGCTATACTTATCAGCGGCGGTATCGATTCACCTGTTGCGGCATATATGATGGCTAAGCGTGGTATTGAGCTTTGCGCCGTTCACTTTGCTTCACCGCCTTATACAAGCGAGCTTGCAGAGATGAAAGTTATGGACCTGCTTAAAAAAGTTGCACGCTTCAGCGGTGTAATCACCACTTATGTTGTTCCTTTTACCGAGCTTCAAGAAGCTATCAGGGACTATTGCCCTGAGGAATATTTTACAATTATTATGCGCCGCCTTATGATGAAACTTTCGCAAAGGGTGGCAGAAATGCAAAATTGCACCGCTCTTATCACCGGTGAAAGCGTCGGTCAGGTTGCGAGCCAAACTATGTATGCGCTTGCGTGTACCGATTGTGCCGCAGATATGCCTGTTTTCAGACCTTGTATCGGTATGGATAAGGAAGAAATTATTGCAATTTCACGCAAGATTGACACTTTTGACATTTCAATTCAGCCTTATGAAGATTGTTGCACCGTGTTTACTCCTAAGCATCCGAAAACAAGGCCTCATAAGGATGATGTTATCAAAGCTGAAGAAAAAATACCAAACCTTGACCAAATGCTTAACACTGCTATAGAAAATGTTAAGAAAGTTATTATTAAATAATTATGAGTGAAGATAAAAAAGATTTCAATAACGAAAGCATTGATGATATTTTAAAAGACTTTCAGGCTAAAAGGGAAAGCAGGCAAAACGAGGGCGAAAAAGAAAAATATATCCCCGTTCCTGTTGCCCCTCCTAAAAAGCATATTGATTTTTCCAAGGCGGAAAGCGAAGAAAACGCCGAACCTAAGCCGAAGAAAGAAAAAGTAAAGAAAGAAAAAAAGCCTAAAAAAGAAAAGGTTAAAAATGAAAAGGAATCGGTTGAAAAACCTGACAAAAAATTCTCATTTAAAATACCTATTATAATAGTATTAATTATAGCACTTGTTGTAGGCGCAGTCTTTGGCATAGGAAATGCGATAAAGTCTTCTCAAAACGCTTATCTCAAAACTTATCAAAAAAAGTATCCGTCGGTTTCTTTTCCGTCCGATATTTTGGAAAAGTATTGTGATTCCTACGGCAAAAACTCAAGCCTCGCAGGATATATTAAAATTAAAGATATCAACCTTGATTCAAGCGTTTACACCAAAAAAACAGGTGACAAGCCTTATATCGAGCGCTCGGTTAAAGGTGCGCAGGTTTTCAACAATGTTGTTTATCTTAATGACAATTCTCTTGAAAGCTTCTATTCTTCGGCAGACAGCTATAACAATAATGCCACCGGTTTTATTTCCTATTCCGATTTAACGGCTGACTATAATTTTAAGGTCGTTGCGGCTTATTATACCAATACTAAGGCTGAGGATGACGGCGACTACATTTTTCCATACAATGTAACCGAGCGCCAAACTCCTCAAAGCGCACTTGACTTCCTTGACAGAATTAAGAATAAATCGCTTTATTCAACCGGTATTACCGTCACCCGTGGCGATACGCTTTTAACCGTTTCCTGCCCGACCGATTTCCACAAAGATTTTAGGTTTGTCGTTGTCGGTGTTGCAAGAAATGATGACAAAAAGCTTACTGCCACACCACGCTCCCATATCTTCTATCCTCAGGTTATTTTTGACGAAACAGGGGAGAAAAACTATTTTAATTTTACGGCTAAGTGGTATCCTACAATCGTTGTCGGCAACAAAACAGTTGAACAAACGATTAAAGATTATGAGTGAATTGTGCGCAAGCACAAGAGACACGAGACTCCAAATTTGGCGACCCTAAGGAGCAACAAATTTGGGAGAAACAGTTCGGGGAACTGTTTCGTAGTGAGTAGTTTTATAACGGGCTAATGATATTCGCCCCTACGAAAGTTTTATTACTTAGAACTGTCTAAATGATAAAATAACCGTAGGGGCGAACATTGTTCGCCCGCTTTTGTTTTTTACTCAACATTTTTCATCATATTTGACAATAATTCTACAAATGTCTAAAAAAATTGTGATATTTTGCAAATAAATATTAAAAAATTGTAAACATTTGTTACCTAAAAATAGCCTTATTCTATTGACATAATTATAACGCAATGATATAATGTAACCAAATAATTGTGTAAATAGGGTAACTATGCCCGTTTACACACTGCAAAAGCGATTTTTGCCGGCGGTATCGTTTGTTTTTGGTCAGGTAAACAGCGGTGCAAAAGCCAGCAAACAAGAGTAATTGCAAATTTTAAGGAGGAAAAGAAAAATGAAAAAAAGGCTTTCCAAAAAGATTTTGGCTGCTTTTCTTGCTGTAATGATGGTTATCACAGCGCTTCCGATGAGCGTTTTTGCCGCTAACGGTTATATTGACGCTGAAAATGATGCCGCTGTTACAGAAGTGAAAAACGCAATGTCAGAATTTAAGTCAAAGCTTGCTGAACCTAACGCTGCTTATTCTAATGTTACTCCGGCTTACCAGGCATATGTTAACTGTCAGCAAGGTCTTGACGCTTACATTTACGGCGGTAAAGAAACTGCACTTAACGGCTTGGCAGGCAAGTTGACTGCCGCTATGAACGCAATGAGTGTGTTCACAGGTGCTTCTGCCAATACTGACAAATATCGTACAACTAAGGTTTTCCCTGCTGATTCAACCGGTTACGGTTCAGAGGACTATGCTAAGGCATACAAGAATGTTCTTTGGCTTGAAACCGGTATTGACACAAACGGTAACGACGGTAAAACAGCTGCTGAAAAATTTTCGGCATTGACTCTTTACTATCCTGAGGCTACATTGATGTACGACGGTATAACTGACCCTGCTACCGCTATTATGGCAATTACATCAGGTGAAGGTGATGCCGGCATTGGCGGAAATAAGCCTAGATATGTATCTGCTATCGTATCTGGGTCAAACGACTTTGCTTTAGACAGTAATTGGCGTGGTACAGCCGGTAACAATTTCGACTTTAACTGGTCTTGGATTACTAACGGCAACAGCTATGACCTTGCTAACAACACATCCAAAGCAGGTACTGTTTATCAGATTCGTAGCGGCCGTAGAAGCTATGCTAATAAGTATTTTGCAAACCTTTTGGTATTTAAGAACGGCGCAAGCACATTCGGTACAGGCACAGGCGCTAAGCTCAAGGCTGATGTAGTTCCTACTCTTAAAGCTCACATCGGTTCTTCCAATAATTTTGCTAACAACATTAACGATTCTGCTTCACCGACAGTAACAGGTACAACAAAAATTCATGTTGTTAACTACAAATATGTTATTGATGCTATCAAGTCAAACGGCTCAAAGATGAAGGGCGTTGACCTTGGCGAATATTCGGAAGGTAGCCTTATTCAGTATATCAAGGCTATGGATGCCGCTACTGCATTTGAACCAAGCAGTTACTTCACTTCTTCAAACGATATTGACGGTTACTGCAGAGCTGCTTCAAGTGTTGTTTCAACAATGAACAGTGCAAGCACAAGCACCACTAACAGTGAAGCTTGGGAGGCACTTCGTGATGCTATGAGCTCACAAGTAAGGCAGACATATGCTGAAGGCGGTGACAAGTATACAGCTGATTCTTGGGCAACATTTACTGAAGCTTACGAAACAGTTCGTGACTACTTTGCAAACATCAACACAACTGATTTCACAACTGAAACCCATTATACAGATGCCGATACAGCTAAAGCATATGCAAATGCTGTTACAACTGCATACAATGGTCTTAAAACAAATGTAGCAAAGGTTGACACAACTGCTCTTGTTACAGCTATTAAGACATTTGAATCATATGATGCTAACTTCTTTACATCAGCTTCTTACAAAGCAGTTCTTGCAACTGTAAATGAAGTTAAGGCTGCTGTTTGGGGTTCGGCAGATAACTGGGGTGTTCCTGCATATGCTCCTGATGATGACGAAGCAGGCACAGGTAAAGCTCTTGTAGCTTCTAATCTTGAAAAGCTCAATAACGCTATCGCAACTCTTCGTATCAGTTCGGCATATAACACAATAACTACTCAGGGTACAACTTCTCTTGACACAGTTCTTCAACTTGAAAATAAAGTTGCTAACCCAACAGATTATAGTAACTATGCATCATTTAAAAATGCACTTGATGATGCAAAGGTTTATTATGCAAAACTTGCTAATACCGACTTGACCGATTATGACGCTCAGTATGATGAATATACAAAGATTGTTGACGCTGTAATTAAAACATACAATGCTCTTCAGTATTCATTTACTAAGATTCCTGACGGTACAATTTTTGCAAACGATAACACAAACAACATCAATAGAATTACACTTAAAGACCAAGGTACTCAATTTGTTGAAGGTGACTACACCGGCTTCGCTTTCATCTTTAGAACAAAGCACGAAGCTATGGATGTTGACTTCGGTAAATTCAATGTAACTTTCGGTACAACAATCAATTCAAGAATCAATAACTCACTTGATTCTATCTCTATTGATGCTACAGCTCCTAAGCTTGGCGATTTAAACACTAAGGCTCATATCAATTCAGACGGTTGGACATCAACACCTAAAGCTCTTTCTGACGAACAGAAGGAAACATATAAGGCTGTTCTTGATACCGGTAAGATTGATGAGGGCGGTAAAGGCTTCTTTGTTCACGGTCTCAAGTATACCGGTAACAATAACTTCAATAACTCTGACTACAAGATTGTAACAAATGACGGTACTCAGATTAACGATTATGACACAGCTCTTACCACAGACCTTGACCCAATCTTAGGTGAAACAACAGGTTCTGCTCAGAGCCCTATTTACGGTGCTATTTTTGCTCGTTCAAACGGTGACGATAACGAAGCAAAAATCTATGCAAGCGGTAACTTCGGTTTCCATATCCCTGCAACAACAAAGCAGGAGCTTTCAGCTACAACTATGCCTGCATCAAAGGTTTACAATATGACCACAAGATTTGGTGCGGTTGGTTCTTGGAACTGTACTAACACAGCTAACTACTGCGGTTACAACTGGTACACATCTGAAATGACAGATACTTACCTTACACCAAGCGTAACTATCGTTGATATTTCATCACTTGTTGAACTTGTTGACCTTGCAAATGCAAAGCTTAAAGATTCTCAAATGTACAGTGACGCTTCTTGGTCAGCATTTACAAAAGCTCTTGAAGATGCTCAGGCTAACCTCGGTTATTCAAACATTAAGAACACAAACGGTCTTAAGAACCTTGTTACTGTAATTCAGCAGAGATATACAAATCTTTGGAATGCATATAACGCTCTTGAAGTTAAGACTCTTAATCTTACATTCAACTATAAGAATGCAAACGGTGCTGACGCTTCAACAGTTGTAAATGTTAAATACGGCAAGAATGTTACCGAAACAGCTGCTGACCAGTTCAACACAATTCAAACTCCTAACTATGTTGACGGTAGCTACACATACTCATTCAACGGTTGGACTCCTACATTTGACCCTGACGCTGCAGTAACAGAAGATGCTACTTATACAGCTCAGTATGATGCTACTCTTAACGCAGCTAACTGGGATGCATTCAATGCAGCTAAGAACGCACTTGTTGATAAGATTGTTGACAATAAGTTTACTGCTGCTGCTCTTGAAAATGTAGCAAGTGAACTTGCTAAGCTCACATATTTTGATTACACTGATGATCAAAAGGCTGATGTAATGGCTGATGCTCAGTCAGCTATTGACGCTCAAACAGCTACACTCACATCACTCGCAGCTTCATTAGTTGAAGTTAATATTGAAACATCTGCTGCTGACGCTCTCAAGCAAATGCAGACTGAAAAGGGCTATACCGACGAAGATATCTATGATGATTTGTCAAAGACCTTTGCAGATACTAAGGATGTAACAGTTGCAAGCAAGACAGTGAAGGGCTTCCTCTATGACAGCCAGTCTGCTCTTGACGCTGCAATCGCAGCCGCTCTTAACGGCATTAAAGTTAAGACTTATGATGTTTATCTTAACGGCTCAGTAATCGGCAATGTTGCTTACGGTACTTCAATTTCTGTTGATGCAAACGGTGCAATCACCACAGGCACAACAACAGATACTAAGGAAGGCGCAAACTATGCATGGACTTATAGCTATGCTGCTCCTTCAAATAACAACACACCTACAACTGCTAAGTATATGATTACTGCTCCTACATTTGGTTTTGTTGTTAAGGGTACAACTTATCTTACAACAAAGGCAGTTAATGATGCTGCTTCAGGCTACACAGTAACTATCGTATCTTCAGTAAACGGCAAGACCCTTGCTGTTGTTTCTACAAAGGCTGACGGTACATTTACAATGCCGACTGTTAGTCTTCCGTTCTATACATTTGAGTCATATAACAATGGTGTTGCAGCCGGTGCTCAGGCTAAAGTAAGTGAAAACACAGTTATCACTGCTAACTTTAAACCTGTTGAAGATACAACTGCTAAGTACAAAGTTTATGTATTCAAATCAATGGATGATTTTGAAGGTGCAACAGACCCTACAGTTTACAGCGACCTTTCTTACAACCAGCTTGTTAATGTAAGCATTCCTGGTGCTTATGCAATCGTTAAGGCTGCTCTTAATGAAGATTACTTGTCAGCTACAAATACAATTCTTACTTATGGCGATAAGTACAGCTTCTATGTTGAGTCTTCTTACTATAAAGATGACGGAATGGACGGTACACTTGTTGCTATCGTAGGTCTTACCGAACAAGAATATCAGGACTATCAATCATCCGATAGTGATAGACATCTTTATGACGGTCAGGGCAACAAGATTGTTCCGTCAACTGCAGAGCTTTACAAAGCTCCTCAGGCTGATGTAATCACAAGAGAAGATCCTGTTTACACAGGCGACCTTGCTAAGTTCTCACTTATCGGTACATTCGTAGCACCTAAAGGCTACACAATGGTTGAAAGTGGTTTCCTCTTCACAAACAACGACACTACAACCGATATGACTGTTGAAAATGTTGGTAAAAACGGTATCAGAAGACTTAAAGCTTCTAAGTACACAGTTGGTAACCAGTTCGTAATCAACATTAAGAACCCAACAGCAGAGCATAACTTTAAGTACACTGCTTACTCAGTAATGCAGAAGGCTGACGGCACAAAAATTACAGTTTACGGTAAGACTGTAAGCACTTCAAATGCCGGCCATGTAAACAATAACTAAAGAAGGGAGAGAAATGATTATGAAAAAGCTTTATGAAGAACCTGAAATTCAAATTCGTAATTATGCACTCCCAACAAGTGATGTAGTTATGACTTCTGACCCTAATATTCCGGATGTTCCTGATAAAGGACCGGACCTTGGTGACGGCGACGATTACGATTTCTTCAATTAATCACAAAACAAAAAGACCACAGCTTCGGCTGTGGTCTTTTTGTATTTACCGAGGTGATATAAATTATAGTTTAGCATAACATAGGTTTCTCTCCTATCGACGGCGAAGCCGCCACTTCCCTCGT
>OIYY01000300.1_pt1 | contig 37118 bp, 30 predicted proteins | sample 1588341 | NCBI WGS metagenome assembly OIYY01 (sample SAMN03283287) | human gut metagenome | biome: human-associated habitat; material: feces | host: Homo sapiens | place: Peru | collected 2012 | reverse complement strand
TAAACTTCGTTTAGAAGGTTAGGGAAAAACTTTCAAACTGCGCGTCACTCAAAAACCAAATATAATATTTTCTTCCATAATTAATAACATAAAAGGAATGATTTTTAAATAAATCATTCCTTTTATTTATCTTATAAAAATTTTAACTTTTATATATTGTTTTTTGTCGAAAAATAAGGTATATTAATATCTAGTATTAAAAATTATGAGGAGAATAAATTTTATGAATAAATCAAGAAAAATTTTTTCCTTAATTATTTTTGCAATAATTTTATGTAGTACTTTTTCATCAACACTAGCAGCAACATTAGCAGAAAAAACAGATGAATTGGAAAAAAATCTTTCATCTGAAGCAGTATTACTAATGGAAGCCTCAACAGGAAAAGTAGTATATGAAAAAAATGGATATGAAAAAAAATATCCAGCAAGTACAACAAAAATTATGACAGCTATTCTTGCAATTGAACATTGCAATTTAAACGAAACAGCAACAGCCAGTGAATTTGCAATAAATTCCGTTCCAAGCGGATATTCGACTGCAAATATCCAAATAGGTGAAACACTTTCAGTAAAAGATTTACTATATGCATTAATGTTACAATCAGCAAATGAAAGTGCCGTTATTTTAGCTGAACACGTTTCAGGATCTCAAGAAGCATTTGCAAATTTAATGAACGAAAAAGCAAAAGAATTAGGTTGTAAAAATACACACTTTATAAACCCAAATGGAATTCACAATGAAAACCATTATACAACAGCTTACGATTTAGCACTTATAACCCAATATGCAATGAAAAATCAAACTTTCAGAGATATAGTAAAAACAACATCATTCACATTACCAGCAACAACGTCATATCCTTCAGAAAGTAGAACATATGCAAACACAAACAACTTAATAATCTACGATGCACGAAACAGACCTGACAATTACTATTACAAATACGCAACAGGTGTTAAAACAGGTTATACAAGCGCTGCTAAAAATTGCTTAGTTGCCTCTGCAGAAAAAAACGGAATCGAGTACATATCAGTCGTATTAGTAGCTTCAATAACATATGAAAGTACTGGATCTGTAAGTCACAGATACGTTGATACAATATCATTATTTGATTATGCTTTTGACAACTTTTCATTTAGAAAATTAAAATCTGCAAATAACCTAATAAAAACAATAAAAATCGAAAACGGAAAAAAAGATGAAAATTCACTTGACCTGCTAATTGCAAGCGATGTAAATTCACTAGTAAGCTTAGACAATAAAAGCACTCAAATAGATCCAGATATCACATTAAAAGAAGGTCTATCAGCACCAATAACAAAAGGAGATATCGTAGGAACAATATCATATAAAGTAGAAGGAATTAACTATACAACTGATCTTATCGCAGGAAACGACGTAGAAGAATACAAACCAAGTAAAATTGGACTTTATGTACTAATATTCTTAATATTAATAATAACCATTCTAACTGCTGTACGATACTATAACCTAAAAAAAAGAAGCTTAAAAAGCAGAAATAAATATATTAATCAATAACCCAAAAGACATTATTCTAAGGATAATGTCTTTTTAATTACATTAAGAGCTATTTATTTCTCCATATACTACATCAACAATCGAAAAAACGATGAATCCTAAAATTCATCGCCTTATCTTTTTACTCATATACAACTTGATTCATATCCTGACCAACAATAATTGTTATATCATAATTCAAATCTTTTTTTCCTTCTGAAATATTTCCATATCCTAAAGTATTAATCAATTCATCAACAACCTCTTCTTTTTTCTCATTTCTATTAATTACCTTAGTTGTTTTACTAATTGTTGTTGTCCCTGTATCCTTTATTTTATATCCTTTGCCTTTTAATCTACTCTTAACCTTTTCAAAAGAATCATCATCACCAGTTGCATTCAATAATTGCAACTTTATATATTCTGGATTTAATACAGCAGTCTCATTTGAATCCGCTTCTGACTTTTGTTGCTTAAAAGTAAACATCTCTTGAACTAACTTCTTAGTAGCAGTCTTATCAGCTCTATAGAACCATACCTTTCCGCCCATTCCATTATTTCCAAACAATGCAGATGCACCAGGTACATAAGCAGTTTCAATTGCAGAAACATCAAAGTCAATAACAGCAGGTGAATATTTCATAACATAATTCATATCCATATTAGTTTCAACATTACTAAAAACAATTTCAATTAATTGATTTATTTTAGTAATATTTTTAGCTTGTAATATCTGTTTTGCTGTCTCCATAATAAACTCTCTTTGAGTTCTCATTCTTCCAATATCATTATCACCATATTCAGGTGGATATGTTGTTCCATCATTATTATGTCTAAATCTTAAAAGTTGTTCTGCTTTGTCTCCATCAATTTTCTGTAATCCTTTAGTTAAATGAATATGCAAATCTTGTCCACTATCATCATAATTCATATCTATTGGAACATTAAAGTCAACTCCGCCAATCGCATCAACAGTCTTAATTAAACCTTCATTTTTAACAACTAAATAATTATTTATATCAAGTCCCGTTAACTTCTCGACCTCATTTAAAACCTTTGTAGCACCAGCATCTCCTCCACCGCCACGTTGATATGAAGCATTTATCTTATCATAACCACCAGCAGTAACCTCACTCTTTCCAACAAAAGTATCTCTTGGAATAGATAACATAGAAACCTCTTGAGTTTTAGGATAATAAGCACATAAAATAATTGTATCTGTAAGAATATTTCCTTCATCTGTACTAACACCTAATATCAAGCAATAAATTGGAGCTAAATTAGCAACATCCTCTTCTGTCTGACCAGTAGCCATAAGAGCAATCTCTTTAGCACCACCCTTTACCATATTCTTAAAATTCCAATCATATTTAAATCCAAGCCATCCTACAAAACACCCAAGCAATAATACAATCAATAAAATTAATATAAGTAATACCTTTAATATAGTTTTTATAATTCCAACAAAAATATTACCTTTCTTTTTTTCTTTCTTATTTTTAGGTGATTTTTTTACCCTTTTATCTTTTTTACTTTCAGCCTTTTTTTCGGCTTTTCTTTCTTCCCTTTCTCTCTTCTTTCTCTCTTTTGCTTCTCTTTCTTCTTGTTCTCTTTTTTCTCTTCTACTCACTTTTATTCTCCTATAATTAATATAATTCGTATTATATCAAACTTAGACAAATTTTTCAATTACTTCATTATAACATCCACAATCACATTGTTTTCATAAATCATATTACCCAATTTAGATTTCTCAATAGTCTTCTCTATCTTTCCATCCAAACATATTGGATTTAAAATATACAAAACAGCAAACACTAAATTAACTATAAAAAATCCCTCTATAATTCCATAAATGATACCGCCTGAAATATTAAATTGCTTTATAATAGGGAAATCTCCTATTATATCTGCAACAACATTTAATCCCAAACACATTAATCTTACAATAATTAAGAAAATAATAAATGATACTATTTGAACTATAGTCAAAGTCAATTGCTCAGCCACATAATGAGCTACATCATCTTTGGAACTATTAATTGCCTCATTAATATATTTCCCTGATATTTTCAAAATAGCATTATTCTCTTTTTCCTTATCATTAACATTAGTAAAATCCACATCTTTAATTTTTTCATATATAACATCACATATCCTATCATCTATAGTTGTAGCATTAATTATCAATGATGCAATTGCCCTATAAAAAATCAAAGCAAAAACAATAGATAAAACTATAGCAACAATTTTAACCGCAACTTTTATTAGTCCTCTTTTATATCCAATAAAAATACAAAGCAACATAACTGCTATTACTAAAAAATCAATTAATATTCCCATAACACAATTCCCTCCTACAAATAAATTTAGTTGGAAACAAATTAAATTTCAATATTTTTAACATACAACATTATAAATTAACTATTGAAATCTTATCCTTAAATACAATTATTCCAATTTTATTTGAAACCAATACACTTTTAACCTCTTGGTTTCCAATAAACTTCTTAACTAACCAACCATTATTATCAATAAATTGAACTTCTTTTCCTAGATTCAAAGCAATCTTATTATCCTTGCAAACCAAAGATTTAATACTTCCTTCTATTATATAAACTTTCTCCGAATTATTTTCGTTAGTAATCTTTAATCTATAATCAGACTTAAACACACTAGATTCCTCTTTATCAATTCTAACAAACCCCTTTCTAGAATCTACTTCCAAATAAGCTGTCAAATCAGAAAATTCATACAGTCTGTCACTTGAAGAATCCGTCATTTTTAACACATAATCCTCAAAACTACACACTAGTACATTCTTACTCTGAAAATTCATTCCAGTTAATAATTTGTTACTCTCAGCTTCATAAGTATTAATAGTAGCATTTTCTGATGAAGTAGAAGCAAGTTCAACTGAAACCATTTCAATTTTTGTAACAGGCAATATTGTAGAATTATCAACCTCTGCAATCGCTATATACTTACTATCATCTGATATATCAACATCTATAACATAAGTTGAAAGATATTTACTAAATAATAAATCACCATTCTCATTAAATAACATAACGATTGATTCGTAAGTTGTACCAGTCACAGAAACTGCAACATATCCCTGTTTATTAACAGAAACCTTTGAGATTTTTCCCTCAATATCCTTCTGCCAAACTAAACTATTTGATTTTATTAAACACACCTTCTGCAAACCATAATCAGCCAATGCTAAATATTTATCCTCAGAATCCGCAATAGGTTTAGACAAAGTCATCTCAATATTTCCAGTTTGTTTTGCATCAGTATTATAGAAATTAATACTACCATCAGAATACACAACTAAACTCTTATCATAAGCATAAATCAAAGATAAATTATCCGTATCTATAGTCAAACTATTGGCATCATTTTCAGAAATTCTCTTTTTAAGAATATATGTATCTATAAATGAACTAAAACTTTTATTAGCCATATACAAAGCTATAAAAACTAAAATTATAATTGCTATCAAAGTAATGATAGTAAATTTAATCATTTTTCGATTTTTTCTTCTCTCCTTAAATTTATCCAAAGAATATTTTTTCATTCGATTTCTCCCTTTTTATATACATATTTATACCAATTATGACTTATTTTTTCAAGTTTTTTTATGTCGATAATATTTATTTGGAGATTTTTTAAATATCTATAATCCAGATATAAAAAACTGTTTAATTCGAATCCACTCTTCATCAGTTTCCATCATAACCTCTAAATTATCCATTGAAAATTTAACACAATCATTTATAAAACTACTCATAGAAAACAAATCATATTGTCCAACTATTTTTCTAACCGTAGCAACAACATCTTTTTCAAGAGTACATGTAATTTGTTTCAATTCATCTTTTTTCGACATACTTCCCCCCCTTTTATATAATATACCAAGATTTCTCTTTATTCAATACGTTTACATCTGAATTATATTTTGCTTGATTTTTAAAAGTCCGTGTATTATAATTAAAAATTGGAAATGTTTTAAACAAGAAAGGTGATTTATATGATAGGAAAAAGAAAAGTAATATTAGTTGGAACAGGTTTTGTTGGAATGAGTATGGCATATGCCCTATTAAACCAAGGAAACGCAAGTGGCGTTAATGAATTAGTTTTAATTGATGTTCTAAAAGACAAAGCAGAAGGCGAAGCAATGGATTTATGTCATGGACTTCCATGTTCTCCAAGCCATATGAAAATAAAAGCTGGTGAATATTCAGAATGTAAAGATGCTGATATCGTTGTTATCACTGCTGGATTAAGTCAAAAGCCAGGACAAACAAGATTAGAATTATCAAACGCAAACGCAAAAATAATGAAAGACATAACAAAACAAGTAGTTGAAAGCGGATTTAAAGGAATCTTCTTAGTAGCCTCTAACCCAGTTGACCTAATGACAAAAGTCGTTCAAGAAGTTTCACAATTTCCAACAAGAAAAGTTATAGGATCAGGTACAGCACTTGATACATGTAGATTAAGATATTTAGTAGGAGACTACCTAAATGTTTCAAATAAAAACGTACACGCCTACATCATGGGTGAACACGGAGACTCATCATTTGTTCCATGGGATCATGCATATGTTGGATGTAAAAAAATAAAAGACATCATAAAAGATGCAAAAAAGGATTTATCAGTTCTAGATAAAATATATGTTGAAGTTCGTGATGCAGCATATGAAATAATTGAAAAGAAAAAAGCAACATACTATGGAATTGGATTAGGACTTGCTAAAATAGTAAAAACAATATTAAACAATACAAACGAAATATTAACTGTATCAGCATACCTTAACGGTGAATACGGTCACAAAGATATTTATATCGGAGTTCCAGCAATAATCAATAGTAACGGAGCAAGAGAATTACTTGAACTTGAATTAAATCCTGAAGACCAGAAAAAACTAGATGAAAGTTGCAAAATCTTAACAGAAAACATGAACTCAATAAGAAAAGTTTTACAAGCATAATACTAGCAATTCAAATATCAAAACATATTAATATCAAATTTCATAATTTCATTTGCAAGTAAACTATGAAAAACATTCAAACATCAACAAAATACATTTAGTAGAATTTTTCTACAATATATTATGAGCTAACTAACAATACTAGTTAGCTCAATTTTTTATACATGTCTCATCAAAAAAATTTAAAAATTTTATTTGAAACTATTGACAACTGCGAAAAAACGCAGTATACTAAATAAGCATTACGGGTCAGTAGCTCAGTTGGATAGAGCACGCGCCTTCTAAGCGCGGGGTCGGGGGTTCGAACCCCTCCTGGCTCACCAAAAACCTAAGATTTAATCTTAGGTTTTTTTGTTCTTTAAAACTTTTTCCATAATTGTTATTTTTATATAGTTAATCTATTATCAACCTCAAACAGACTTTTAATAACACTTGTTCATATTATAACATTTTTTAGTAAACTTCCTTGGTCGCGTGAAATATGTAAAAAATTTTTGTATTGTTATTTTCCAAAATCAAAAAAGAAAATAACCTTATTAAATCATAAAATTTTATCCAATTCAATAACCACAGCTTTAATAACTAACTTTACTTTATCGAAATCAAAATCTTCATAAGCCCTATGCATAAATCTATTATTAATTTCTATCTGAAAACAAGGAATCTCACATTGCTCCGCAACATCGCAAGATACAACATTATGATGTGAAGCATTAAATGGTTTATCTATCTCAACATGCTGAAAGCCATAATTTTTAAAACACTTCCAAACGACATCAAGCATATCCTTTCTACCCTGAATATTTTTCATACAATTAGTTCCAATACATATATCAGTTTCCCTTTCAGCACGCATTGTATGTATATCAAGCAAACATTTAATTTCATTTTCCTTAATAAAATCCACCAATTCCGTTCTATATGTGGATTCATCATCCCAATTTGGATCATTATAAAAAAACTTTGTTTTATAAATACAAGAGCACCCCAAATTAGAAGCCACACTCTTTACCAAAACACCACTTCTAGTTTCTCTTCTTTTTATTTTATCATGTCTCCATTGATCATAACAATGAGGCGCAGACAACATTACCTTGCCTTCTCTATTTTCAATGCAAAAATCCTCAAACTTTTCAATTATCATATAATCACCTATTTAAAAATATATACTATTATTAAACGCATTTCAATTTTTTCAAAAAAATTTATTTTTTTTTCGTTTTCCCCTTGAATTTCTTTTTAATCCGTGGTAATATATATAAGCAGTTTGATTTCGAGGTGTAGCGCAGTTGGTAGCGCGCGTGGTTTGGGACCATGAGGTCGCAGGTTCGATCCCTGTCACCTCGACCACTATTAAAAAAAAGTATCAATCTTTTATAGATATGATACTCTTTTTTTATTTCATACACCGCTACAATAATTACATCACAAAACATGAATAAAAATTCTAAATTAAAATCATGCCCACACACCCAAACACGTGGATATAATTTAATCTACATTCTAATTATATAACAAAAACCCAGCCACTGCATAATACAGTAGCTGGATTTTATTTTTAAATTATTTTGTTTTTTTAGGCGATACATGCGAATTTGTCATTTAAACATCTTCGCTAATTCCTTTCTTACCCGTTTTGCAACTTTTTTACCATTTTTAAGACGAAACCTGATATTATCTCTAGAAATCTTTGTACTCTTCGTACTTTTCTTTTTATAAAAATTGCTATTTACAGTTACATTTTTGGCTCCTTTCCGTCTTTCTGTAACTGCTTCCCAGATTTGATCAAGCTCATCTTTCATGAGAATCTGATGATCAACAAGGGCCATTGCAACTGCATCCAAGTAATCTCTGTTTTCCTTGAGATACTGGTTGGCCAGTTTGTAGGCTTCGTCAATCGTACGGTCAACCTCTTCACTGATTTCATCTGCATTATCCCCTGATCCAACACCCATGTCGAAATCCTCATAGTATCTGTTTTTACCGACCTTATCACCGAGTCCATATTCCATAATCATCTCTTTTGCGATTTCAGTGGCAGCACCAATGTCTCCTGCCGCACCGCTATTAATGTCTTTGAATATGATCTCTTCAGCCGCTCTACCTGCCAAATTCATTGCAATGACATCCAAGTAATATTTACGATTAGTTACTGGTGTAACCTCATCGTCATATTCAAATACATTGATGCCATCATATTCATCTGTTGGGTAAATTGATACTGCAAGAATTCTGTATGTTCCACAGTCTGTAATTCTTGCAACAACATAATGCGCAGCTTCGTGATATGCTACTGATAGCTTTACTGTTTCAGTCATCTTTTCCCATCTTTTAAATGATATTCTGAATACATTGACAATATCGTCTTTAGTAACAGTTGTTCTACCTTCAAGTTCCGCATTTGCCATTGCTCTATCAACAACATCAATACTTTTATCCGGATTGGATTTAGTGTACTCGAAACATGCTGCATACCAAATGCACTGTTCGATTGCTTCAGCTGAAATCGAAACGCCTTTTTTAACTTCCATTTTCTTGACTCTCGGAAGAATCATTTTATAAATTTCGTTATATTTGGGCTGATTGATTTCTACACCTTCAAATCTTCTGGAAAGAGTTGCATCTGTTGAAAAACTGGTAAGATAATCACTCCGTGTTGTGATTCCAATAATCCTCAGATCACCTCTCGCCAAAATTGGCTTAAAGGTTGTTGAAAGGTCTACCTTCTTGGTCTGGAAGAGTCCTGCCTTCCCAAGAATAATCTGGATTTCATCAATCAGTAAGATAATGTCCTCTTTCTGCTTGCTGAGGAAATCCAAAAGTGAGTTCATCTTTTCGTTAGCCTTAGCTTCGCTTTCGCAGACTAAGCAAAAATGTCTAACACTCAACTCAAAAACTTTGAAGTTAGCAAACTTTTCTGGGCATAACCCGTTCGCTATCTCATAAGTAAATTTCTCTCCAACTGCGGTTTTTCCTACTCCGGCATCACCGTAAATAATTACATTCCGCTTGCTGGATTTTAACATGATTCTGTATACCTGCTTGAGCTCCTTGTCACGTCCTACGATATCACAATCTACATTCTTGTAGTCTGGATTTCTGTAACGTACAAAACCGCTCAGTTCATATGGTACAATTTCGTACTTAAAGATTTTTTCTCTCTCAAAGAACGTCTTTGCTTCCATATAGTTAGCATTGATTTCCTTCAAAAAGCGTCTCATGGTCTGTGATTCTGTTTCGAAAAGTGCAACCATAAAGTAATCTGGTGTAACGACCTCTTTGTTATTTTCAGCTACAATTGCATTCACACCGCCAATAACTGTTTTAAGCTCGTTATCACACTCAAATGTAATGTTTGGAAAACTTTCACCAGTTATCACATTTGCACTAGTTTCTTCTTTCGCTTCCTCGGCAATCTTAGAGATTGCTTTATCAATTACATCTGTTTTGATCTGCAACTTCTTCTCAAAATAAATGTAAAAGAGATTAGCGAAATCATTCTCTTCGTCTCTGATGTTAAATAAAGCATTAATTAACACATCGACGTTGCAACAAGTCCTTGGACGCTCCTGATTTGCTATCCGGACCATTTCATTTACAAGCTTCTGAGATGTAATGTTTAACATCATAAAATCGCCTCCTTATAATTTTGTACAAATATTTTATAACAAAATTGCCAAAAAGTCAACGCATTAGTGGGTTTTAGGCGTTTTATACATTCTTTATTTAAAAAAATATATTTTTTCTTTTTATTTACTTATATATTTTTTTATGAATATCTTTCTCATTTATTTTATTTCATAGTCTTTATAATAAAATTAAAAAATTTTTCTAGTAAAAAATATATAACTTTGTCACTTTTTTACAAAAAATGTATTGACTTAAAATTTTGGTAATAGTATATTAATTTCATAAGGAGGAAAAATATGAATAAATTAAGTATTGTTTTAATTTCCATTATTGTAATTCTTGCAACCGCCTTAGGTATAGTAACTTACAACTATTCTCAACAAAAAAAAATAGACATAAGTAATTCAGAAACCATTTTAAATCAAGCCGACACTAAATATCAATTATATGTAAGAATTAATAATTTAGAAAAAAATTTAAAAGGACTTGAATAACAATTTGCAGTAAAAAATGAGAACTAGTGTGAGTAATATACTGGTTCTCATTTTTTATCTAATTCACCAACTTTCATCTCTAACATCCTTCTTTTATAGAATCATATTATCACAACTGCACTAGACAAAATAAAATCTAAAATTCATATTAATTTTCTTTTATATTTTCTCTCCATTATATATCATTATCCAAATTTCTAAATTGTACATTATAATCTATATTAATATTAAAATTAATTATTTAATTATTATAAAATATAAAAACGGAACGGAAGGGACATTCCCTTCCGCTGAGCACATTAGGATACTTTTCTAACTATTTACTTTAATTATCAGCTTTTCATTACCAAAGCCAGCACATCAAACGCATACCATATACATTTGAATAGTTGTGCACATAGTATTTAACTGTAAGATTTTTAACATTACTTTTAAATGAAAATCTTACATCACCATCTGCAACTGAAAGTGTCTTATCTGCTAACGCAGAAACTCCACCAAGGAGAATCATTTCAGCACTTGCTTTAGAATAATCTGATGCGATTTTAAAAGTTCCTTCGGTCGTTTTTATAAGAGTATGTGGGTTGGTAATAGAGAAATTACCTGTTGCCTGTTTTCCTTTATCAACCCAAGCGCCATTATACTGCGTTTCTCTCGCTGATTGAGGTGAAATGACCTCTGATGATTCATGTGTTTGATACATAACACCATCTTCTCCCTGATAGATAATTTTAGCATCATCAGGGAAGTCATAATTCAGATAATCAACGCTGTTTTCCTCAGTACTGTCTTTTGCATACATATTGCTGTTTCCAGCTGCAAAAGCAGTAGATGTGGATAACACGCATAAGCATAAAGCTGTAATAAGTGCCATAAAACGTTTTGCATATTTCATAATGATACCTCTCTTTCTTTTATGGCCTACTGTGCTCATACATTTTCAAAATAAAATTACAATATTTCGTAAATGTATCCTGCATATAATTGAATGCTTACCTATTATACATCCTTTTATTTCCATTGTCAATTTCTGTAATATATTTTTTTTAAATTTTTTTTACTTTTTTACAAAAAATGTATTGACTATTTTTTTAATAATAGTATATTATGTTTCATAAGGAGGTAGCATATGAATACTTTAAATAAAATATTAGTTGTTCTTACTATAATTTTAGTTATTGCTTTAAGTATAATGACTTATAAATATTTTACCGAAAAACAAACTGCTGAAAATAACTCTGAAATGGTATTAAATAATTCACAAGAAATACAAGACTTAAATAAAAAAATTACTGAATTAGAAAAAGAGTTAAAAGCTAAATCATAGTCACATATAAAATATGTGATTTACACTTATCTAAAATATGCCAGTATCAAACGATGCTGGCTTTCACTTTGTTAAAGCCTTAATATAATAAATACTTTAATTCCACCCAAAAATGTCTCTCAAGGTAAAAAACACAACCGCCACAGTCCTCAATAGAAAACTGTGGCAGTTATACCTTTAATCATATTAAATTCTTAAAGTAATTTTGCATACTAAATCATCTTACGCAAAACCTTATTCTTGATCTTCTTAATACAAATTTTCATATACATAATCATCACATCAAGCTGTTCATCAGTCACAAGCTTAGCCATATCCTCTTTGTTAGTTCTCCAAGCCAATCCAGTTTTAACGCTAATTCTCAAATCAACATCATCTGGTTGATCATCATACAGATCTTCAATAGCTTTGTATCTTAATCGAATCACGCTATCAGAAGGGGTTTCTTCACTTTCTACTGTATCATAATACCCCAAGTTAATATACCCTTCTTTTCGATTACGATGAAGTTCCAAAAAAGCATCATAGTACCAACCATATTCATCCTGATTAAACTTTAAACAGTATGCATTTTTAGGTGTGGCCAATTTTAATCTGGAATAAAACTTAGGTGTTTTCTGATACGCAAAGTTAATAGTCATGTAATCCAAATACTCAATTGGATCTTTGAGCTTCAGTTTGCTGTTACCATAAGGATTTACACTGTTACTAAACTCAATAAGCAGTTTGTAAAGTTCCTTCATCTTAGGTGAATCTGTTTTCGGAAAAGCAAAATCCTTGTTAGTCTTTAATGATTTGCAATCCAACAGTTTTTTGTAAATTTTGTTAGTCAGCTCCTCACCATGCTCTTTGGTATAATTACCTTTAAGCATTGTCACTAAAGTCAGCAACCCTTTGATAGTATGAATTTCTCCATACCAAAAGTTTTTATCTCCGGGATCAGTCTCACCGAATTCAGCCATAGCTTTGCACAATATTTCACTTGGAACCTTTTTACCTTTGCAACATATATAAAAAGTTGCAGAGTGATAAAAAATCGTTCCATTCACCTCAAAACATGGTACAGGTGTGCTATAACCTGGACGCCAACAATCCTCTAACCGATTTACTCCAATTGTCTCCATTGTTACTCGAAATTCCTGCATTGTAATACTCATATTAAGACCTCCTTAATAAAATTATTTGTTGTTCTTGTTACTTTTGCACACTCGATAAGGAAAAAATTAATAATAAGCTTTTTTATTATATCACACATTTTCCCAATCGCCAAGCTCCAAGGCTATTCTCTACCTAAAAACAATATCATTTAATTAAAAATAATAATTGAAAAAAAATATTGTTTAATATACAATTAAAAAAAATCAAAAAGGAAAAGTATATGAAATACAAAGGAAAAACTGAAGCCTTAGAATTACCCGACTATTTTAAATTTGGAATAGAATTAGAAGCCTTTAACGTACAAACTAAAGGTAAAAATGGTCTATACACAGGCGAAAGTGCAAAATACATAACAGATAAAAATTGGCACATGGCAACAAGCAGAGAAGAGTCACTAGTATCTGAAGGAGGCGCTGAACTAGTTTCCCCTATATTAAGAGATACTCCATCCGATTGGCAATCAGTAACTGATATGTGTGAACACATGAAAAAATTTCCCGGCAATAAAGGAGAAAAAGTCATTGCAGATGATAAATGCGGACTTCACGTTCATTTTGATTCAAAATGTCTTACACAAGATCCAGAAAAAATGAGAAATTTTTTACGAATCTATGCAGAGTCTGAAGAACTTATATATAAAATGAGTAATGATAAAAATAATCCTACTAGAAAACATGCTATAAACAAAGATCTTAAAGGAATTCATATGGTTTCATCCATTTGGAGAAATGGAGCTGCTGCACCTATTGGGAAAAAACTTCTAAAACAAATTGAAAATGGCACCTTAAAAGTCTCATACAAAAAATTTGGAAAACTAAAAACAATAGCAGGAAAACTAAAACTAGATGAAAGAAGATATAGCGGATTAAACCTAACCAATATTGGAAACGTCAAAAAAAATACAATAGAATTTAGAATGGCAAATGGATCTTTAGACCCAGAAGTAATAAAACAAACTGTATTCTTGTATGCCTCATTAATTGATACTGCGATAAAAGTAACAGAAAATCCAGAAATATATAAACAAAAATTAGATCAATTTTATAGAACAGATGTAAGCGAAGAAGAAAAAGCACATAATTTTTTAAATCTAATAATGGATAGTCCTGAAGACAAACAAATTTACATGGACAGATGGGAATCTGTTAAAGATGCACCTGTTTACCAAAAAAACGAAAGAAAAGGTTTTGCTCAAAATAGATTTAAAAGAGATCAATTCCGCAAAATCGCAGAAAGAACTCCAAACGCTTTAGTACAATTAGCTTATTCTAACATAGAAAAAATAAAGTCTAGAATAATAGATAAAGGAGATACAGAATATGATAAATAGTACATACGCAAATGCATTAAAAGAAGTTTCTGATATCCTAGAAAATACTGATGATGAATTGTTAAATAAACTACCAGAAAATTTTATAGAATTTATTCATGAAAACATGAATAAAAGTTATAAAAGTAATATTGATTTCAATGTGGATATTGACAAACAAACATTACTATATGAAACATCAGCAATTCTATCATTGATTTATCGTAGCTACTGGGCAACAGACGAAGAAAAAAAATATCTAGCAGAAAAAGATTTAATAAAACAGTCAAAATATGATAACTTTCAAAACAACGAATATGTAAATACAATTGCACATACAGAACTTTCACATACAACTGATAGAATAAAAAAAGAAAAAAATCTAAGCGAAACTTCTTCAAACACAAATTTAACACCCATTCCTAAAGAAAATATCATTATAAAATTTTTTAAAAAAATTATAAACATCTTTAAAGGTCCTTATTAACATTTGCATTCATTATAGCTTTTATAAATCCACATCTTTATTCACACCAAAGAAATGCAAAATAAGGTTCTTTATTAGAAATTTCAAAGAACTTTTCAATAAAAAAATAACTCTCCTTGCTAAATTTACCCTAACAAAGAGAGTTGTTTTTTATTTTTTCAATTCTATACCTTCTACAATCCACTTTTCCTGCTAAATATGTGGATATTCGCTCTCCTGAAACAATTTTTTCCTTTTGTTTTTTATTAAGCTGTTTTAGCTGATATTCTAATTTACACGCTAAAGACTTCTCCTTGCATCTCCATGCAATTTCTAATTTAACCGCATTATGTGATTTAGTATATTTTGCGCCATTCTTAGCCTTTGAAATATGCTCATTAATCCTCTTCTCCAAATCACTAGTCATACCCGTATATAACGAATTATCCTCGCACCTAACCATATAAGTATAATAAAACATCACGTTCTCCTTGCCATTAACATTTTCCCCATTATATCATATCAAAATTTTTTCCTCAAAATTTTTCACATAAAAGCTTGACGATTAAAGTATTATTTGCTAAAGTTTATATATACTAAAAAAGGAGGGAGATTTTAAGATGAATAAAGCTGATTTAATAAGCGCAATCGCTAACGAAACAGGTCTTTCAAAAAAAGATACAGAAGCTACAGTAAACTCTTTTGTAAACGTAGTATCTGGAGCTTTAGAAAATAAAGATTCAGTTCAATTAATCGGTTTCGGAACATTCGAAACAAGAGAAAGAGCTGCAAGAACAGGTAGAAACCCACAAACTGGTGAAGAACTAAAAATAGCTGCTTCAACAGTACCTGCTTTCAAACCTGGAAAAGCATTGAAAGAAAAAGTTAATAAATAATTTTTAAGAGGACTTATTTAAATAAGTCCTCTTTTTCTTTATCTTTCTAATTCAATTAATAATTTGAAAACATATCTATCAAAATTTTCAATAATTCTTGCATCCCTTTCTTTTTATCCATTATTCTCTTTTTTTCTTTATCTTTCTAATTCACTTAGTGGCATTGGACGATATCTATCAAACTCTCCAATAATTTTTACATTTCTTCCACTTAAACTATTTAAAAAATCATTCATCTCTATTTGAGAAACTTCATTATATTTTTTATCTTCTTTAGAATACATGAAATAATCATTTAATCCGTCTTTTTCATTTGGACTCACCTTAAAAATTGAAACCACATTTCTTTTATCATCATCAATAGTTGCAACATAAGTATTAATTCTATTAAGCTCATCAGAAGGAAGTAATTTTTTTGCAACATATATATAATACCTTATATTCTCCAAATAATTCATATCAGCTGTATAATCTGTATATTTATTAATATTATCCAAAATATATTTTAGTTTATATTTTAAATGCTCCTTTTTTGGCACGTCCTTATCATGCAAAACATACTTCTTAAAACTCTCCGGATTCTGCATATCTTTTCTAAGCAATTCTATAACATCCTCTGTATATAACCCTCTATTTGATAGCTCATTTGATTCATCTTTTGAAACCTGTGGCAAATAACTATAGCCTAATTTAGCATCCATCTCTTCTCTTTGTTCTCTCGTTAATGTAGCAAATTTTCCAAATCTCTTCTCTAATTTTTTTACAAATTCTTCATAATCATCTTTCATTTTTGGATTACGGTCAAATCTTTCTAAACCAGCTCCAAAACTATCAATTCTTCTTGAAGACTTTATCTTTGACAAATCACTTATCAAATTTGCTATATAATATTTTCCATCAACTTTTAAAACTGTATCAACATGAGTAATTGGACTATTAGGAGACTTTTTCACTAATTCTGCCTTAATTCCAATTCTCTTATCTTTCAAAACAGAAACATACAATTCTGAAATTGATTTACATATTCCATAAAATTCAGTATCCATCTGATCATTATAATGTGTTTCTTTGCCCGCTCTATCAGTAAATACAAATTCTGGATTTTCTGACACAACCTTTCCAAGCTCAGTATAAACATAATATGCCTTTTCCAAATTTGATAAATCAGATGGCATATTAGATATTATAGATTCTATCTTATCAGAAGCAACTAAATCTTTATATTTAGCCTCATCAAGCATCAAAATATCACGTTTTTTAGTTATTCTATTAATAATTTTTCTTATTAATCCCATATTTACCTCTTAATTAAATTATAAATCAATTTAATTATAACATATTTTCAAATTTATCAATACATTTTCACATTTTTTCATTTTATCCTTGAAATCTTATATAAAAGTTGCTATAATTATTGTGTTATAAGTCTTGCACCTGTAGCTTAGCTGGATAGAGCGTTCGGCTACGAACCGGAAGGTCGGGGGTTCGAATCCCTCCAGGTGCACCAACGATGTATCTGTTCGAACTTTATAGAACAGAGAAATACGAAAATCAATCAGTAAACTTGAAAAAGATGGTTTAGTAAAAAGAGAACAATTTATGAAATACCACCTCATGTTGAGTATTCACTTACTGAAAAAGGCAAAGATTTATTACAGGTTTTCTACGCTATTTCTAAATGGGGATTTAAGTATATTCCATAAAAAAATACATTGATTAGATTCAATGTATTTTTTATCTTATTTATCACTAAATTTTATTCCAATAAACAAAATTAGCAATTTCATTTCTTTCAAAATGTAATTTACTTGGCTTGGCTTCTACTGAAGGATATCCAATTGGTAGTATTGCAACAGGTATTAAATTTCTAGGTATTTCGTAAATTTCAAGTAACTTATTTGGATCAAAAGAACCAATCCAAGTTGTTCCTAATCCTAGGTTTTGTGCTTCTAGAATCATGTGTGTAGCTACAATACTGCCGTCAATATCTCCAAATTCTTTATTATCATATTTATCTCTTTTATAAGAAACTGATTTATCATAAAAAAGTATCATGATAACTGGTGCATTCCAGCCATATGATGTGCAACCCTTTAATTTTTCTAATTGTTCCTTCTGTGTTAATACTAATATTCTTTGTGGTTGTAAGTTTCTAGCTGTTGGAGCTAATTTTGCAGCTTTTAAAATTTTTTCTATTTTTTCTTTTTCCACTTCTTTTGTAGAAAAACTTCTACAAGAATATCTATTCTCTACTAATTCTAAAAAATCCATATTTCCTCTATTTCAACAAATTACTATTTGTACAAATAGATAGTATCATAAATTGATACATTTTTCAATTAACAAAGAGTATTTTTTCAAAACTACTTGAAATTTTATAAACTTTATGTTGAAGTAAAGACAATGAATTGATTGATATTTGTATCAATCGTTAAGTGTGCGAAAAAAGTTGTAGATATCTACATTGCTTGCACCAACAAAGAGCCTGGCAATATACCAGGCTCTTTTATTAGTTAGATCGCTTCTGTAACTTCTCCCGTCAGCATGTTTTGGTAAACATACTTGTCTAATACCGGCTTAGCAATAATAGACTTTTTCGCTACAACTGCGTATCTCTTATACGGAATATTATCATCCGTTACAACGATACCCGCTTTCCTAATAATGTTAAAAGGATATTCGTTTCTCAGCTGTAAGAAATCATAATCCGTTTTAAAGAAATTTGCTACTTTGCCATTAGCTTTATCAAGTATAACAATACCATCCGGTGAAGATGTGATATACACATACTTATCACCCATATACAATGGTCCCTCTACACTTGTTACATCAAACAAATATTTAATACTATCATTAGATGGAACAAGTTGTTCAATGTTATCTACAGTAACTGTAAGCGGAAGCTCTTCAGCGCTTTCCTCCTCAACTCCCTCTACATCAAGGCAATACCCTGTATAAGAGTTAATTGCTGAAACAATGATAAGCAAAACAGCAGCTACACCAATAATACGAGATTTTAGCTCAACATTATTATTCCAACCAATTGACATGGTTATGACTTGAAAAACACAAACCAAGCAAAAAGGAACAACGGCACCTATTAATGTACGTGTAACACCTGCATCTTTATAAAGCGTCCAGCTAGAAAAAAAAGTTACTCCAAAAGCAAAAATCTGATAAAGAATAAAATCCCTCAGATTCTTTTTCCCTTCGTCTATTCCGCGATATTCTTTGTTACCAACAATAGTTTTCCGCCTGATTAATGACTTCCAAAACCATGGTAACACCAGAACTGTTGAACACAAAGCCCAAAAAATAGATAATAAGATGGATACTAACATATTTTTTTCCTCCTATAATAATAGATAGATGGTCTACAAGTTACATCTATATTCAACTAACATTTCTGTTAGGAATAAAGAAATTAATAAAATTATAACAATGTGAATCGAATTTATTTTACCATACTTTACATAAAAAAGCAACATCTAAGCACTTGATATTTCAACATTTTTCAAGTAAGCATACATTTTTTCAAAAATTTTCCCATAATATTAAACTAAAATTTCAATCAATAATACATAATATTACATTTTTTACAAAGTATGTTATAATACCATCAGTATATTATTATACTACTAGTGTATCTGTTTGTTTCTTAGCATAAGGAGGAATCGCAATATGAGTAAAAAAGAAAGAGAAATTACCATATCTGTGGAATGACGGTATCGGTACACGCCAAAAAAGCTCGCACACACTAGTGCGAGCTTTTTACATTTTATTTCTTAAATTTTTTATTATACATTTTTATAAAAATGCCTTTATTATGGTTTCTCTACCTCTGTACTTGTTCCAACTTCATTTGTAGGTTTCACTGTTTGCTTAGGAGTAGTACTTGGAGATGCACTTGGTGTTACTGTCTCATTTCTATTCTCTACAACATTATTAGTATTTTGAACCGTATTCGAAGTATTAGTTGAATTAGTAGTATTAGTCTTATTCTCTACTTTATTCGAAACTTCATTTCTAACAACATTTTCTGTTGAAGTAGTATTTCCTGAACTTGGCCAATTATCTCTTTGTGGCTCTTCAGCATCAATTTCTTTATCTGTTCCATTTATAGTTCCAGAATTATTTCTATATGTTGATCTTTCATCAACAACAATTGGTGTACCAACATGAATCTCACAATCTCTAGGCACAGTTCCTTTTACAAAAAACTCTGTATATGTATCTGTACAACCTGTAGTAGCCTTCTCTCCACTCACATTACATATTGTTGCAACTTCAACCTTTGATGGTCTTTCAAATGTAGCAGCTGTCAAACCAGAATGAATCCTTGTCATAACATTTGCCCATATCAAACCAGCTGGATTCTTTTTATTGAAATTAACTGTCTCATTTTTATCATATCCATACCAACATGTTGCTGTATAGTATGGTGTAAATCCACATAACCATCTATCATAGTTTTCATCAGTAGTTCCAGTCTTAGCAGCAACATCAACTCCATTTATTTTACAATAAGTTGCTGTTCCCTTTGAACCTAATACAGGTTGAGTCAATAACTCTTTTAAAACATAAGCTACTTCCTCAGAAAAAACTCTACGTTTTTCTTGCTTATTCTTAACTAATCTCTTACCATTCTTTCTTGTAACCTCAGTATAAAAAGTAGGTTCTATGTATTCTCCATCATTAGCAATTGTACTATAAGCACCAGCCATCTCTAATGGACTAATTCCTTTATCTAATCCACCTAATGCCAAAGATAAATTATCATCTTTATCTGTTAATGTAGTGATTCCCATCTTCTTCATATACTTAATTGAATTCTTAGGTTTAAGCTCTTCCATAATTTCAACAAAAGGTACATTTTGTGAAGACTCTACAGCTCTTCTAACTGTAACCATTCCTAATGGTTTATTATAATCCTCTGGATGATAACCTCCTTCGAAATCCTTTTCAGTATCATCAACCAAAGATGCACAAGTAATTATTCCTTTATCAATTGCAGGAGCAAGTATAGCAATAGGCTTCATAGCTGAACCTGTTTGTCTAACACTTTGCGTAGCTCTATTTAAAGGTCTAGATTGTGTTTTCTTTCCAAGTCCACCTGCACAACCAACAACTTGACCAGTTTTGTGATCCATTATAACCATTGCTGCTTGTGAAGGATCTCCTCCAGTATTAGAAGCTAATTGGTATTTCTTCTTTTCAAACTCTTTTTCAATTTCAGACTGAACTTTAGAATTTTGCGTTCCTTGAATTGTAGCACCTGCATTTTCTAAATAATTATTAGCAAAAGTTTTAGAAATTTTATATTTATCAGCAATCTCTTCAGTTACTTGATTAATTAAAGCGTCAGTGTGATATGAATAAACTCCACTTCCAGTTTCAATAGTTCCCTTTTTAAAGTTTAAACCACTATCAACATTCCTACATGCATTTTCGTAATCCTCATTACTAATCTTGTTCAAATCCTTCATCTTAGATAAAACCACTTTTGTTCTTTTCTTAATTTTCTCACTATCAGTTTTATCCGAAAACGGATTATATGAATTAGGCGAATGATTTATACCAGCTAAAAAAGCACATTCCTCTAAAGATAAATCTTTAACAGATTTACTAAAATAATATTGTGCACCGGCTTCGACTCCATAAGTATTTGGACCAACATAAATAGTATTTAAATACGCCTCCAAAATTTCTTCTTTAGACGCACAACTTTCCAAAGTAGAAGCTCTCCACCATTCATTAACTTTTCTTGAAATTTTATCTGAAGAATCACCAGTCATATTTTTAACTAACTGTTGAGTTATCGTACTGCCTCCAAAAGATGATGAACCAAAATGTATAATATATGAACCAATGGCAGCAGCTGTTCTTTTAACATCAACGCCACCATGAGAGTAATATCTCTCATCCTCTATTGAAATATATGCTTCTTTCAAATTATCAGGAACCTGATCTAAAGAAACTTTTATTTTTCCCTTCTCACTTCCTAAACTAGCAATTGTGTTCCCATCTGAATCTAAAACAATTGAATTCTCATTTAAAAGCATATCCTTTGCTAAAGACTTCCATCTATGTGTACTTATTATTAATCTTATTATTAAAAACAACACAAGCACACATATCAAGATTAAAATTATTCTTTTTAAAATTGGATGTTTTTTCTTTTCAGGTATTTCTTTATCATTCTTAACTTTTTTATTATTCTTTTTATTCTTATTATTCCTCATTTTCTTCACAGAGTTAGGAATATCTGAATCTTCAAATTCTTCTCTATATCTTCTCGCCATCTTCATCACCTTCTTTTAAATATTTTTAAGTATATCATAATTTAAGTTAAAGGTAAATGAACTAACAATCAGCTTAAAACTTTTAAATCCGAAAAATACATATTATTTTTTTACGCTTTGCTATCGCATTCCTCGGAATTTTAAAATAAAAATTTATTATTTTTATTTTAAATCTGGGTAGAATGCTTCAATCGCAGTCACTTCACTTACGTTTCGTTCCTTTGATCACTACGCGGTGATTCAAAAATGTAATATGCATTTTTCGTATAAATAATTATTACAATATTTCATCAACAACATCATTTAAACCAACAGGTGTAACCTGATTTTCTTTCAACATACTTAATAAATTATCAATCACACCTTCATTACTTGTAACATTATATATATTTTCACTTTCTTTTAATTTCTTATCATTAAAATATTCCGTCTTAACAATCTCCACTCCATATGTTCTCTGATTTTTTTTAACATTTTTAGCAATTTTATAGTATTCAAGTTCAATCCTATTACTATCGCTTTCCTTTAATTCATCTTTATTTAAAATTACATCTGCATAAAATTTTCTCATGCGTACCTCCTTATTCCGCACTCAACTATACAGGCATTTCAAACACTTGTCAAACACAACAATACTGCCAATTTCGACACCATTTGACTTGAATTTAGTAATTTCACGTTAATAATAAAAAAACAGCTAACATTTTAACAATTTTTTTTAAGAATTTTATCGCAATTTGACGAACACTTTTTTTAAATTTATTAAGAAAAGCAAAATACATATTAAATTTTTGAATCACCGCGCAGCGACCAAAGGAACGAAACGCAAGTGAAGCAACTGCGATTGAAGCATTCTATGCACAGAACAAAAGCGGACATTAATAGCATTTGCACTGATTATAACATTTTAAAGTCCGCGTCTTTGTTCTAAAAGAACAGAGGCTCATCAAGATTGCGACAGCAAGGTGTGAAAAAATTAATATGTATTTTGCTTTACAAATAACTAAAAAAATGGGAGGTGCATTCACCCCCCTAAAAACAAAAACTATAGTTACGTGTTACCTTAAAATGTGGCCTTTGGCCAATTTAATTCTCTTTTTGACTTTGGCAGTCTTAACCCTCCGGATAGGTCCCATCTGCCATGTAAGCCAAAATAAGGCAAGATTAATCAGATAACTAATCAAACTTACTGCATTGAACTGTGAAAGTAACAAAATCGTTAGCATACCCAACACAAGCCATCTGATTCCTTTTGATGAACACATCACCTGTGCAATCAGTATGCAAAACAAACCTTCTACGACATGCGCCAGCATGCTGTTGGACGATGTCAGGCCTAAGACCTCCACAATCTTGTTAAAGCAAATCCACACAACAAGCCACAATAACGCTACTAATAATTTCGCTTTTAATGAATTCCGCATACAGAATCCCTCCTTATAAAAATTTTTTATACCTTAATTATACCAAATACAAATAATTATTTCAACAACAGCCATTTCAAAAGAAAACTAGCCACCCATATCAGAATACGAGTAGCTAGTCCCCCGACATAATTTAAAAATTGTTAATTGTTAGAAATTGATATTGTGCTTCTTTATAAACTCTCCCAAAAAATTCTTATAAAGTTCACTTTCCAAATTATCAATCTCATCAGTTGCATAGTACCTCCGGCTGAACAATGTCTGAGCATTATTCTCACTCGACATAGAAATCAGCTTGTAATGTACAAAGATGAGACAATCATCTTTCAGAGAAGCAATCAAGATGTCGTCACCCAAGTGCAGTTCGCAGATATTCTTAGAATATTTCTTTCCATCCTGGGTTATAACCATCATCGCTCTCCTTGCGGTCTGCATGTCGCCTGTAAAGAGCTGATTGCCAATCTTCCGAGTCGGATACAGTGAAACAATGCCATCAGAATTTTTTGATTGGCACTTTTTCTCCGGCTGTTTGAAGAACAGTACATTAACTCCTTTCAAGTTAGCATCAAGTGCCATTTCTTTGTCAGAAGTTAATAAAACGACATCTCTCTTGTGTTCAACGCAATACCTGATAATACAAGCATCTGGTGTTTTCTCCGTTTCTGGAATCTGTACTAAATCATAAGATTTCTTGTGATCAATAGCATGATTCATAATGAATCGTGCGTCATAACCATCAGAGTCTTTTCCTTTCTGCAACATCTGCAATTCATGAATGGTTACGCTAGTCAAGATAATCTTGAACTCTTCTAACTCTGGATCCTCACCAATCTTTTTCAAGACCGCCCTCATGTTTTTAACACTTGTAACAGACGCATCTATCACAAATTTAACACCAGGCTTAAATGTCTTTCTAATAGAATCCTCGAAGCCAGCTGGTTTCTCAACAATATAATCACGAAAAACTTGTTTAAGTTTCTCCACTTCCGGAGTTTCCGCAATCACATCATTCTCATCATCAAAAAGTTTCTTGAAAAAAAGCCGCACTTTGTTAAATAAACAACTAATAAATCCTCCTGTTTCTTCCTCATAATGTGCATAACTATTATTTAGCATATTTTGCCTCCTTTTTAATAGTCCTAGTTGATAGTTACAATTTTTAAATCATATCTCCTTTCTTAAAGATATTCCTTTAATCGCTTTACATAATTCAGTGTACACTCAAAATTATAATACATTTTTCCAATTTTGTAAACCTTTTCTCAAGGTCTTTTATTTATTTTTAGCCAATTTTGAACTAATTTCAAAAGTTTTATTATTCTTCTTTACTGTTAACATAACTATATCTCCAACATTCTTAGAATATACATATTCCTTTAATTGATTCATACTATCAATCTCAATTCCATCTATTTTTTCAATAATATCCCCTTTTCTCAATTTACTATCTTTTAAAGGTCCCAATTCATCCACTTCCTCAACATAAATTCCACTTTCAAAATTTATATTCGAACTTAAATATGGAATTGCATCTTTATCATAACCAGAAATTCCTAAATAAGGTTCATCAAACTCACCCGTCTCTAGCAATTTCTTTAATATTGGTTTAACAATATTAATAGGAATAGCAAACCCAATTCCATCAGCATCATCAATTTTCAATGTAGTTATTCCAATAACTTCACCATTTGAATTAATAAGAGGTCCCCCACTATTTCCTTGATTAATTGTTGCATCAGTCTGAATCAATCCTTCTAAATAAGTCTTTTTCTCTTCATCCTCAACCTTTATAGTTCTATTAGTCCCACTAATAATTCCAAAAGTTACAGTCCTTTGCAACTCATATCCAACCGGATTTCCAATAGCATACGCATTACTGCCAATTCTAACATCATCCGAATCTCCAAGAATAGCTTCCGGCAATTCCTTCATATTAACTTTAATAATAGCCAAATCCAAATCATCACTAGCCCAAACGACAACAGCATTACACGTAACACCGTTTTTTAAAGTAATATAACACGTGCTATATTTTTCGCCAGCAACATGCTGATTAGTCAATATATACCCCTCACTTGAAATTATTACACCACTCCCTAAATTCAAATTTTCTGTACTTTTTTCAAGAAAAATTGTACTCCCAATATCTTTAATCTTTGAAATTCCCACCGTACATTCAGTTATATTCTCAATAACCTCTTCCAAATTATTCGAATTCTCCGCATAACTCACCCTAGTTGCAACAACATTTTGATCATACGTATATTGATGACTATCTAAAAATAGCGTATATGCTAAAATTGTAAAAAATACAGTCAGTATCATAATTAAAAACAATATGTAAATATTATTTTTTTTCATTTCAGATGTATACATAAATTTCACCAATACTCAGGATTAAATTGAGTAATCCTTTCTCTTTATTTTTAACTATATTCTTTACTTAAAATATGAATAATATTCTTCTATTTTATTTGATTTTTCTTTTACTTTTGTATATAATTTTCATTAAGTAATATCAGAATTTTAAGGAGTACATATAATGACAAAACAGAATACTTACAAACTAACAAATCCTCAAAGAAACATATATCAAGTTGAACAACAATTAAGTAATTCAGCAATAAATCATATTGCAAGTTATATAAAATTTAGTGAAGTATTAAATGCTTCTGTTTTATCAAAAACTTTAAATATACTAATAAAAGCAAATGACTCATTTAGACTAGTTTTTGAGCAAGAAAACGATAACTTAGTTCAGTATTTTAAACCATATTCTTATGTAGAAATTCCAATAAAAATTTTAGAAAATGAAAATATTTCTGCATTTGTTGACTACTTCAAAAACTATCAAATTTCACTAAAAAATACATTTGCATTTTTTAGTGTCATAACACCAACTTGTTCATATATTTTCTTTAAAGTGCACCACATAATTTCAGACGCATGGGGAATGACACAAGTAGCTGAACAAATAAAAGAAATTTACAATAAACTATTAAATAACGAAGATTTATCAACCTACTCTAACCCAAGCTATCTAAGCCTTATAAATAGAGAACAAGAATATTTAAAATCGCCAAATTATGATAAGGATTCAGAATTTTGGAAAAATTACGTAAAACAAATGGAATCATCTAAGTTATTTAATGAAAATAATCTATATGACTATTCTGCAAAAAGGTTTGAATACAACCTTGATGATTCTTTGTGCCAAAAAATAAGTACATTCTGCCAAGAACACAACATCACAGAGTATGCATTCTTCTTAGCAATCATATCTGTTAGCATAAACGAGCTATACAATAAAAACAATCTTGTCATTGGTACCCCATTCTTAAATAGATTAAAAAAATATAATGATTTAAATTCAACAGGGCTATACGTCTCTACATTGCCATTATATGTGTCAGTTTCAGACGAAACCGACTTTGTTTCATTGTGCAAAAAAATCTCTAATACAAATTTTTCTATCTTCAGACACGCAAGCTTTCCATTTAATAAAATACAAAAAATGTATAATGAAACAACACATTCAACAACAAAAATATTTGATATTGGCTTTTCATATCAAATTAATAAATTAAGCAATAATTTAACTTCAATAGACAAAGGATTCTGTAATTGGATTTTTCTAAATCAACAAAATCAACCTTTAAACATACACATCTCTGCAGTTAATAACTACCCAGTTATTATGTATGACTATCTAACATCATGTTTATCTGACGATGCAATTCAGAAAATAAATAATTCTGTGATAAACATAATAAACCAAATTGTATGCAAAAAAACAACTGAAATTTCAAAACTAAATATATTACTAGACATTGATATAAAACGACTTCAAAAATTCAATTCATCAGGTAATATACAAATTCCCAATATTTCAGTAATCGATATATTCAATGAAATTGTACAAAAATATCCAACTAAAACTGCATTAATCTGTGGTGATAAAACAGCCACATATCAAGAATTAAATAACAAAATAAATACACTTGCTAACATATTAAAACAAAACAACGTTACTGCTAATGACAAGGTAATTTTAATATTAGATAAAAGCATTGAAATGATTGCCTCTATGTTTGCAATCATGAAAGTTGGTGCATGCTATATTCCAATTTTATCTGATGAAAGCACAACAAGAATTAATTATATTTTAGAAAATTGTGAACCTAAATGCATACTTACTCATAAAAACTATGACAAAAAATTTAATTTAGAAAACAATTACATTAACCTAGACAACATTAATTTATGCGAAAATTTACCATATAACGAAAAGAATTTAAAACCAAACAGCATTGCTTACATCATCTACACATCTGGATCAACAGGTAATCCCAAAGGAACTATGGTCATGCATAAAAATATTGTTAGTTTAAAAACATCTATTGAAAACGATTCCGTATTAAAAGCAACAGAAAAAGATATATCAATGTCCTTATTAAAATACTCATTTGACGCATCAGGCATTGATATTTATACAGCATTATTATTTGGAGGTACACTTTTATTAGTTGAGAAACAAGATGAACTTAATCCAGCTAAAGTACTAAAACTAATCGAAAAACATAAGGTTACACGTTCATTCCTAATTCCTAAATGGTTAGAACACATTGCAGTTCAAGATGCGACAGATTCATTTGATTTAAGCTCTTTAAGAATTTTAGGCACTGGTGGTGAAATTCTAAAACCTTATATTCTAAAATCATTATTAGACAAATATAAAAACTTAAAAATACTAAACCTATATGGACCAACTGAAACAACAATGTTCACAACATTAAAAGTTGTTACAAAAGAAAATATAAAACAAAACTATTCTTCAATCGGTAGACCAATATTCGGCAGTAGACTTGGAATAGTAAATACTTATAATAATTTTATGCCAATTAATACACCTGGCGAACTTATAGTTTATGAAGACGACTTCTCTATTCAAAATATAGCAAAAGGATATTTAAACTTACCAGAACAAACTAAAAATAGATTTGTAAAAATATATAATCCACTATTAAATAAAGAAGTTATAGCATATAAAACAGGTGACATAGCAAAAATAAATTCAAATTTAGAAATAGAATTTATTGGCAGAACAGACGACATGGTAAAAATAAACGGTGGATATTTAGTAGCATTAAACGAAGTTGATCAAAAATTAAGACAACTATTAGGAAATGATTTTGACATATGCATAGTCGCAATTCCATACCAAAATACAAAAATAATAATTCTATTTATTCGTAGCTCAAATACATCAATTTCATTAGAAAACATCAAAATATATATAAATAGAAACATATCATTTTATATGAGACCAAAGAAAATCATCGAGATTGCTGACTTTCCACGTACTACATCAGGAAAAATAGATAAAAAAACATTAGCAGAATTAGCCAAAGATTATATAAATAATCATAAGAAAAAAATAATCTTACCAAAAAACAAAATTGAACAAGAAATATATAAAATTGTCGCTCATTATACAGACGTTCAAGAATTTTCAGTAACAGACGATTTTATGGATGATTTAGGCATAGACTCTTTATCACTAACTTCAATTTATATAGCCCTAGAAAAATATAATTTAAACATTCAAGATTTATATAACAACCCAACAATTCAAGAATTAGCAAAATATATTTCTAATAAGAAAAATAACGGAAAAAATTATTCTATAAATCTTGAAAATATAGATAAAGCAATCATTCAAAACAATGTTAAATCAATTGATATGTCAAATATATTAATAACAGGTGTTACAGGATTTCTAGGAATCCATTTAGTACATGAACTTCTTCTAAATCCAAATGTAAAAAAAATATATTGCATTATTAGAAATAAAATAAATTTACCTGCAAAAAAAAGATTTACAAATATGATATCCTCATACTTTCCAACATCTGTGGAACTTTCAGAACTAATTGACGAAAAAATTACAATCTTAAATGGTGATATTACACAAGAATACTTAGGATTAGATGAACAAACTTATAATTATTTGCAAAGTAAAATCACATGCGTTATAAATTCAGCAGCAAACGTAAAACACTTTGTAAAACCAGCTCAAATAAAAAAAGATAATGTATACAGTGTTGACAACATAATAAAATTCTGTGATAAAACAATAACTCTTGCACACATATCAACATTATCAATAGCAGGATTTGTAAGTCAAGAATCAGAAAGCAAAATTTTTGATGAAAACACATTATACATAAATCAAGACTTAGAAAATAACCCTTATTTACTAAGTAAATTTGAAGCAGAAAAAAATATATTAATAGCCACAAACACTAAAAAATTAAATGCAGTAATTTTCAGACTTGGAAACATTATGCCCAGAAAATCTGACGGTAAATTCCAAGGTAACTACACACAAAACATATTCATGTCTGCACTTAACTCAATCATAAAATCAGGTGTAATTCCAACAGAACTGCATCAACTTCCAATCGAATTCAGTCCTGTTGATGAATGTACACATTTCATTATAGCATTGCTTTCAACAAATAATAAAAATTCAATTTATCATATTCTAAGTGATAAAGAATTAACAATTTTAGAATTAAGCAATCTATTAAAAGAATTAGGCTATGATTTTAAAAATGTAAACTACAATTCATTTATTGAAAAAATTTCTGAAAATTCAGATGAATATACAAGAGAATATATATATAACACAAACTTAAACACATACAAGCAAGATATCACACTATCTGCTCTAAAAAAATTAAATCTTTCATGGAGTACAATAGATCTTAATTATATAAAAAATATTATGAAAATAATAAATAAATTTTGAAAGGATAATTTTAAATGAAAGACACTAACAAAGTAAAAAAATTCAAATTAAAGTTCACATTATTTGTATTATTAGTTGATGCAATAACTGTAATTTTAACCTATTACATCATGCCAATAATCCAAGGCTTTCCACCTAACGCAGAGAATATTGAATTTCAAAAAAAAGTACTCCCTGTAATTCATATTCAACAGTACTTAATCGTATTCATCCTTGGAGCATCAATTCATCTTTTTTCATTCAGATTTTTAATGAAAAAAATTTACACCTATCTAAATAAGTTTTATAGGCATGAAAAAATAACGTATAAAGAAATTTTAGACATCAGAACTAAGTGTATAAACATTCCATACCAAGTTTCTATAATACAATTGGTTCTTATAGTAGTAATTGGTATCATCTTTAATTTTATTATGCTTGCATCAAAATTAGCAATATTAAAATTCACCTTAATGATAATCTCAATTGCTTCAATCATCTCTATTGCAATGCTTATTGGAAGTCAAAGATTCTTATATAAAGTAATAATGACAACATATGAATATACACATAAATACGAAAAAAACTTGGGATACAGAATAACAAATTCACAAAATCTACTTTTACAAGTAACACCATTTATTGCAGTTGTTCTTATAGTAATTTCATTAATTGGATACTCAAAAACTGTTTCTCAAGAGGGAAAAACAATTGCCAGCTACTATAAAGCATATCTTTCAAGCAAAAACATTACACCATCACAAGTAAATACACAAAATTTAAAAAACATTTTAAAAAGCATACCACTACAAAGTGAAAAAGACTACTACTTTATCATTCCACCTCATGACGAAAACATTTATGTTTCTAAAGAAGGTGAAACACTTAATAATTTCATCTTACAATATAGAAACTTTTTCTATGATGAAAACACAGGAATGCTATATGATAAATACGAATCAGACGAACAACTTTATGCATTAAAACTAGAAGACTCATCAGGAGAAACATGGTATATAGGATTTAAATTTCCTGTAATCGATATAGACCTATTAGTTAACTACTCAGAAATAATTTTCTCGGTTCTTATAGCTTTCTCTATACTGCTATATATATGGTCAAAAAACATTTCAAACAACCTAATTAAAACAACAAACAGCTTAAAAGAAATAGTTACGGCAAACAATGTAAGCGATAACACAGTTTTACCAATAACATCAAATGATGAATTCGCAGATTTGGTTTTCTACTATAATAAAATTCAAGAACTTACAAAACACAACATCGAACAAATTAAAAATAACCAAGATTTATTAATTGAACGTGAACGTCTAGCTTCTCTAGGACAAATGGTTGGTGGAATCGCACACAACCTAAAAACGCCAATAATGAGCATTGCCGGAGCTGACGAAGGATTAACACAATTAGTTGCAGAATTAGACGCATCAATTGGAAATCCAATGGTTACAGAAGAAGACTATCATGCAATTGCAAAAGACATGCAAGACTGGATAGATAAAATAAAAGCACATACATCATACATGTCTGACGTAATAACAGCCGTAAAAGGACAAGCAGTCACATTATCAGATAGTCAAGTCTTCCCTTTCACAGTATCAGAACTATTTAAACAAGTTGACATCTTAATGAAACACGAGCTAAAATCTGCACTTGTAACATTAAGAATAAACAATACAGTATCTGATAATGTAACAATCAATGGTAATATAAACAGTTTAGTACAAGTACTAAACAACATGATATCAAATTCAATTCAAGCTTATTCAGGGAAATCTGATGAATTTATTGACTTAATTGCAAATCTGAGAGATAATACTACTATCGAAATAATCGTAAAAGATTATGGCCCTGGATTACCTAAAGTAGTTCAAGAAAACTTATTTAAACAAATGATTACTACAAAAGGAAAAGCAGGCACTGGACTTGGATTATTCATGTCATATTCAAACATAAAAGCTCACTTCCAAGGAGATATGACTTTTAAAACAGAAGCAAATAAAGGAACAGAATTTGTTATTACAATTCCTATAAATAAAAAATAATATGAGGTGTGTTTATGAGATTAAGCGCAGTTGAACAAGAGAAATCAAAATACAAAATAATTGCCGTTGATGATGAAATGGGAATTATAGATTCACTAAAAGTGTACTTACGTGATTACTCAATTACAGGAGTAACTGACCCACAAGAAGCAATTGAAAAAGTTAAAAATGAACATTTTGATTTAATGTTATTAGATTATATAATGACACCTTTCCATGGTGATCATGTTGTTGAAGAAATTCGTAAATTCAACAAAGACCTATATATACTATTACTTACAGGTCACAAAGATTTAGCTCCACCATTAGAAACAATAAAAAAGCTAGACATTCAAGGCTATTGTGAAAAAAGTGATAAATTTGATCAACTACTTCTACTTATTGAATCAGGCTTAAAATCAGTTGAACAAATGAATATGATAAAACAAATAAACGAAGAATTAGCAGACTCAAAAGAATTACTAGAAAAATCATACTTAGAAAGTATCGAAGTACTTAGAAGAACAGTTGAAGTTAAAGATGTTTATACACGAGGTCATTCAGATAGAGTTTCAGAATATTCTTTATTAATTGGAGAAAAACTAAATTTACCTCCAGAGCAAATGAAAACATTAAAAATTGGTGCCCTATTCCATGACATTGGAAAAATAGGAATCCCAGATGCAATCTTATTAAAAACAGATAAACTTACAGACGACGAATATTCAGAAATTAAAAATCATCCAGCAATTGGAGCTCACATTCTATCAAATGCCAGCATCTTTGCAGACATAATTCCAATAGTAAAACACCATCATGAAAGATATGATGGAAAAGGCTATCCAGCAAAACTAGCAGGTGAAAATATACCTTACCTAGCAAGAATTGTTGCAGTAGCAGACACATTTGATGCTATGACATCACGTCGTTCATATAGACAAGCCTTAGATTTTGACTATACAACGAATGAAATTGAAAGATGCAAAGGAACACAATTTGACCCAGCAATCGCAGACGTCTTTCTTGAAATATTAAGAACAAATCAAGACAAAATTACAGAAATACAAAAGAAATATCAATAAAAATTAGGGAAAGTTCAAAAGAACTTTCCTATTATATAACGACGTTAACTCGTCGTTATAAATTTGTAAAAAGGGGGTATCTTTTATGGATAAAATTGCACTAATAGCCGACATTCACGGCAATCTTTCAGCTTTAGAAGCCGTTCTATCCGACATTAAACAAAGAGGCATAACACATATATATTGCCTAGGCGACATCGCCATAAAGGGTGTTCACCCTAACGAAGTAACAGAATTAATAAAACAAAATTGTGAAGTAGTAATCCGTGGAAACTGCGATCATCTACTCGCACACAACTGTGTTGTACCATTGCAAAAATGGACAGTAGACCACATGACACCAAAAAATGTTGAGTACTTAGGTAGCTTGCCATTATCACATGATTTTTACTTAAGCGGTCATTTAATAAGAATTTTCCATGCTTCACCATTAAGCATGAAACACATATTCAATCCATTGCATTCAAATGCAGAAAGCAAAGAATATCAAAACTTCGAAATTTTAGACCCAATGCAAATGTTTGCAAATACAAATTTCATTGGAAAGTCTGAAAATGATCCAACACCAGACATAGTTGGATATGCACATATCCATTCACCAAACATATTTAGATTTAAAAATAAAACAATATTTAATACAGGTAGTGTTGGACTTCCAATTGAAATTGACAATACAGATGAAGATATTGATTCATCACACTTTTCGACAATTTCTTCATATATTATATTAGAAGGTACGCTAAATTCAAAAGAAATATCTAGTTACTCAATCAGTCTAATCAGGCTACCTTACAATTTAGAAAAAGAAATTGAAAATTTGGAAAAATCAGATATTCCAAACAAAGAAACCTTATTAAAAAATTTATCAAAAGCAATATCTTAGGGAGGTTATATGTCACCTGATCCCAGTCAAATTAAAGAGACTTTAACTAAATATAATCAAGAACAATTATTAGCCTTTTGGGACGAATTAGATGAATCTCAAAAAGAAAAATTACTAGAACAACTATCTCACATAAATTTCAAAAAAATAGATAGTTTATATAAAACATTGAAAACAATCCCAATTCCAGAAGGAGAAACAATTGAACCACTTGATTACTTTATTAAAAATGAAATTTCAACTAAAGGTCGTAGACACTTAGAAAATCAAGGAACAGAAATATTAAAAAGAGGTCATTATGCAGTAATTACAATGGCCGGTGGCCAAGGAACACGTCTTGGACATAAAGGTCCTAAAGGAACTTATGAACTTAATTTAGCACCTAAAAAATTATCTTTATTTGAAATACTTGCCACAAAACTTTTGCAAGCAAATAAAAGATACAGTATCACTATTCCCTGGTATATCATGACAAGCGAAAACAACAATAATGACACAATAAAATTTTTCGAAACAAAAAATTATTTTGGATATCCTAAAGAAAAAATTCACTTCTTTATCCAAAATAAATTACCCCTTGTTGATAAAAACGGAAAAATACTTTTAGCAGAAACGTATCAAGTTAACGAAGCATCTAATGGAAATGGAAATTTATTCGAATCATTAAAATCTTCAAACATGATAACAGACATGAAATCACAAGGAATTAAATGGGCATTTGTATCAGGAATTGATAACATCCTAGTGAAAGTTGCAGATCCTATCTTCCTTGCATTAACAATAAATAATAATACACAAATCGGAGCAAAAACAATTTTCAAACAAGACCCATATTCAAACGATTGGGTATTTTGTAAGAAAAACTCAAAACCAGCAATGCTTGGATATGAGCGAATTACAGAGGAAATTACAAACGCACAAGCAAACGGCAAATTTTTATATAGAGAAATAAATATTCTATGTCACCTATTCTCAATTGAAGCCATAGAAAAAATTTCTAACCTAACTCTTCCCTATCACAGAGCAACAAAGAAAAACACTTATATAAACGATGAAGGAATGAAAATTGTGCCAGACTCCCCTAACTCTTACAAATTCGAAACATTCATCTTTGACTCATTTAAATATTTTGACAACATAACTTTACTTAGAGTCCAAGAAGAAAAAGAATTTGCACCAATAAAAGATCCTGTTGGAATTTATAGTCCAGCAACAGCAACAAGATTATATTTAAAAGAGGAATTTAATTAGCCCCTCCAGAAAACTCTGGAAGGGCTTTATTAAAACCTTATAACTACATATTCTCTGCCTTTCTTGGCACGTACTCATCATACAACGCTCTTAGTTCTTGCACATAACGGTCAATATCATTGGCACTAATCTCTTTGTCATACTGTTTCAATTTCTCTTCAGGAATAGATGAAACCAAACCAGAATCTAATCCATATATCCTCTCTCTCATATAGCCAACTCTATCATCAGTTTCATACCAATAAACAATATACCAATTCTTATCAATATTCTGATTTAAAAAAATTCTAAAAGCAGTATTCTCTGAAATCTCTACAATCTGAATATCAAAAGCATATTCCGCTACATCTTTACTATCCTCACACCCGCCATTATTCTGTGAACACTCAATTGCAGTTTTTAAATCAGGAATTCCACAATATTTTTTCTCATCTTTCACAAAAATAGGATATCTTAATGATTGATCTTCAGTTGGTATTGAAAAATACTCTTCACTTGTGTCAATAATATAATCTACTTTATTTGCTACTTTTGAGAAAACAATCCACGGATTTGTAACAGAAGATGAATAAAATAAATAATACATATCATTTTGGTCATTTAATATCTTATCATAGTCCATTTCTTTAACAGTACCACTAGGAAATCTATATGAACTACCAATCTGACTACCTAAATAGTAAAAATAGAAATCTTCTTTACAACGTACTAACGTAGAATCTTGTAAAAATGTACGAATATCATCCCATTGTACATCAGTACCATATAAGTCTAAGTATGGATTGTCTAGTTTAATTTCTTCCACGTCTTCCTGTGACATAACATACTTGCTTAGTTCCCTGCTTTTATACCAGTTACCATACACAAAAATGGAATGTCCATCTGTATAAAACGAAATATTCTGGTGTACTTCACTCATAAGATAGTCACCTCTATATAAAGCTATTGCTACCCCATTTTCGCAATCTTCATTTTTAGATATAACCATTTTTGTATCTTTTCCTGTATAGATTGCTGATATTCCTGCTTCCGATTCAGCTACCTTCTGCATATCTTTTTTAATCATTTTTGGTATTGCAGATTCATATGTATAGTTCGTGAAATTTTTAGGTTCCATATTAAGTTTTGTAATTACATCTGCATAGCTTCTTTCGATATTTTCATTTTTCCGCGCACTATTCTGAATTTTCGCCTGCATAAAAGCTAAGACAATATACAGTGCAATAAGTATAGTCACCACTACTAAAGCCCATGCATTTTTCTCAACAAATCCTTTTTTATTCATATTCTTCACCTCATCATGTTTGCTTTGTTATTTAGTTACCAAGTTACAATAAGTTTTAATACTCCTTTCTAGGAAAAAGATTTCCTTTATTTTTAAAGCATTTGTATACATAATTATATCATCATATTAGCACAAGCACAAGCGCAAACGACAAAGCTTATAATTACATTGATTTCACCGTTTTTACTATTTATTATATATTTATATTAGCATAAATAATATGTGGGAAAATATAAATAAAAAATAGACAAAAGAAAC
>OIYY01000298.1_pt1 | contig 37185 bp, 30 predicted proteins | sample 1588341 | NCBI WGS metagenome assembly OIYY01 (sample SAMN03283287) | human gut metagenome | biome: human-associated habitat; material: feces | host: Homo sapiens | place: Peru | collected 2012 | reverse complement strand
TGACCGGCGCCTGTCGTCTATTGTGACCGCCCTTGGTCGTAATAGATGCCTCCTGCGAGGCTCCCTGAGCACTTTCATTGGTTGACGCTGCAAAGAAAATGCAAACGAGCGCAATGAAAGCTTGCTTTCAAATTGCCGAGTGCTGCTTTTCTTCTGCAAAGATAATACATTTTTCGGCTGTTTGTTCATTTGTAGAATGACTTGTTAAGCAAAACAGGTCAAAAAAGGCAAGAAACAGTGCTGTAAGTTGCTGAGTATGTGTTGAATACGTAAACTTTGAATTTTGGTGTACAACTTTCCTTTTCATGAACTATCAAGATAGTACGAAAAAGAAAAAGTGTCATTTTGTGTCATTGTCATTTTGTGTCATTTTTGAAATTCAATGTCATTTCCGCCGCTATATAATAAATAAATATAAATATTTATTTATTATATAGAGCACTTTTCTCTTTCAAAAACGAAAATGACACAAAATGACAATGACACAAAATGACTTATTTACATAGCGTGAAATTATTTTTTTATTTTGATTTTGACCGAAATGACCATGACCGGATTTGATAGGAATCACCTTAAACAAATTAAGATAAAATAAATTACATTTTATCTGTCAATCCTCTTGCAAAAAGCAAGGAAATGGTGAAGAGTAGGAAACTGTTTCTCCCTCTCCGTTATGCAATGATGTTTGCTGTGCCAGGATGAAAAAATGAACAAAAACCAAAGGTTTTGTAGTGTTTATGCAGATTTCATCTGTGAAATATGGATATTTATCCATAATATAAAAGAATTATTTTCATGCAAAAAAATGCAAAATAAAGCCCAAGAACGAAATGTATAAATATACAATCATAAAATAGCAAGTTTTAAGAGTGAATATGTAGTAAATAAAACTTACAAAACACAAAAGATGAACATGTTTTTATATTTACTGAACTTTAGCAAGTTCATAAGTTATCACTCCCTTCGGTCGTTAGAAGTTATAACCAACAGCCTTTTTGGACAAGAAGAAACTACTTTTCATGCTATGAGAAGAGGAGAAATAACCCTTCTGCAGCCCATGAGGGGGGAATGGTTTATTTTGTAAACTAAAGTTAAATATTTGTTTTTTGAGGGAAAAAAGTTTGGTTTATAAAATAAACTATGTTATCTTTGTGCCCGAAATCATGATTGTGAAGAGTGATCATGCTAGCTTAAAGCAAGTGAGAGTCGACCTCCTTGCTTCTCTTTTTACACTCATGGTTTATAAAATAAACTAAGTGTTCAACCGGACTCCTTTATTATATAAGGAGTCGCAAACTAAAAGAAAAATGGAAGAAAAGAAGATTTCTGAGCAGGAGAGCCTTGAGCTCATCAACCAGATGATAGAGCAGACAAGAAGGGATTCGACAGTAGGTTCGGGCAATACGTTCCTGATTTGGGGTTATGTGTGTATGGTCGTGTCGCTTGCTGTCTTTGTTGCGGCATATACAGGTCCTGGAGCCTGGGGATGGCTTTACTTGGGCATTCCCGTTATGGGTGGCGTCGCCACGCTGATAGCTGGAAGAAAGAAAAAGAATGTGCCTTCTACGTACACCTCGAAGAGTATCAACAGTATCTGGGCGTGCCTGGCAGGTGTGTTTGCCGCCTATGCCGTTTACAGTCTCGGGTATTGGGCCGAGATGGAAGGCTGGTCGGGAATGTTTCTGCTGGGATTGTTGCTGCCCGGTATTGGAACCTACTGCACCGGCACCATTCTGAAGGAAGAGCTGCTGAAGCTGTGCGGCTTGATAGGTGTCATGATGGGAGTGGGCTTCCTGCATGACTTATGCACGGGCGCAGTGATTAGCCTGGCATGGCCGATGCTGATGGCGGTTTCCTCGGCGATAACGCTTGTCGCGCCAGGACATTATCTGAACTATCAATCAAAAAAACAGCGTAAATGATGCAGGAACTGAATCCTCTATTACACAGTCAGTTGAGACTTGCCGTCATGTCGGTGTTGCTGAATGCTGAAGAAGCCGACTTCGTGTATCTGAAGGAGAAAACGGAGGCTACAGCTGGCAACCTGAGTGTGCAGTTGGACAAACTTGCCTCGGCTGGCTATATCGAGAAGGAGACTGACGGCTCGGGCTCCAAGCCGAGAACAGTCTGCAGAATGACTGAGGCTGGCCGACAGGCCATGCAGGAATATGTAGCGGCGCTGAAGACCTATTTCTCGGGTCTTTGATGCTGAGAATGAAAAAATGCTGCCATCTGACGGGTTCTATGACCTGACCGATGACAGCATTTTGCTGTTTTTGGGGCTATCGTTTGTCGGGAGAATCGGATTCGCCTTTGTCTATTTCGCGGAAAAGACCGAAGAATCTGTTGCCAGCCCAGATGATGCCGACAATCAGGGCTATGGAGATTAAGCCCTTCAAAAATCCACTCAGCAGACTTGGCAGACTGTCCCAGAACGGCAGACAATGTACTCCGAACCCTACAGCTATGGTCAACACCAATGTGCCGACGATGAGGAGTTTCTCGTTCCGGATAGTGGGCGAGGAGGGTACTTCTACCAGATGTCGCAACTTGTATATCTTGTAGGTAAAGAATATGCAATTCAGAACCAAAAGGGCTAAGCATGTAATCATTCCGCCTAAGAAGATGCTCTCGCTCTCTATCCATTCTGCACAGCCGGCCCATATGAAGAAGAGGGCATAAACAACAGACTGCAGGCGACCGCAAAGCGACAGGCAGCGTACTTGCCGGGCGTTGACTATCTTGACGAATGGCAGATCATTGGCCGACGGGTGATAGCTGTGACGGAAGCTGAGACCAACGCTGACTGTGCCGAAGACGGCGATGATAAGACAAGAGTGCCATTCCTCGGCTGCGACATGAGTGATGTTTACGATGGTGAGGAGCCAAATGGCAAGCAACAGGATTCCGATGACGTACTCGAAAATTCTGACACTTGCTGTGCGATAGATCTTGACTTGTGCGAAGATGCTGTCCTGCTCCTCGTCATCGCTGGCACTGAACAGGTCGAGCGCAAAATGCAACAGTTTGTTTTTCATTTGATTCAAATTTTATTTAACTTCTATAACTTCCATGCATGTGAAACTTCAGTTAAGTATTCGTTGCAGTTTTCTTTTTCTTAGGCAGTCTGCCTGCTTTGCGCAGCGCTTCGGAGATGATCCATTGCAACTGGCCGTTGGTGGAACGGAACTCGTCAGCAGCCCATGCCTCAATGGCACTCATCGTTTCCGAATCGATGCGTAATATAAAACTTTTTGTAGTTGTCTCTTTTTTAGCCATGCTGTTAATGATTCAATGTACCCGTATTCACCACAGGCTGGGCGGTATCGTCGCCACAGAGCACTACGAGCAGGTTGCTCACCATGGCAGCCTTCTTGTCGTCGTCCAGCTCGACTACTTCCTCGTCGCTCAGTTTCTGCAAAGCCATCTTCACCATCGAGACAGCGCCTTCCACAATCTTCTCTCTGGCAGAGATGATGGCTGAAGCCTGCTGACGACGAAGCATCACGGCGGCAATCTCCGGAGCATAAGCCAGATAGTTGATGCGAGCCTCTACTACCTCGATGCCTGCCATCGCCAAACGCTCGTCGATGCGAGCCTCCAACTCCTTGTTGATTTCGTCACTTCCATCACGAAGTGTTTTCTTGCTGCTGTTGTCGTCTTCGTCCTCGTCGTAGGCATACTGTCCTGCCACCTGTCTGAGAGCGGCATCTGCCTGAATCTGAACGAAACGGCCCAACATGTTCATTACCTGTGCGGCAGAGGCTCCGACGCCAGCCTGGCCGACAGAACCTTCTGCCATCGTCTGGGTGTCAATCTCGAAAATGGCTTTATAGGTATCTTTCAGTTTCCATACCAATACCATGCCGATCATGATGGGGTTGCCCGTCTTGTCGTTCACCTTGATGGGTTCGGCATCGAGGTTGCGCACTCGGAGCGAGAGCTTCTTCTGGCTGATAAACGGATTCAGCCAATAGTAACCTGGCTGGGTAAACGTACCACGATACTTACCGAAGAAAAGCAGTACGCGTGCCTGTCCTGGCTCTACGAGGATAAAACCGCAAATGCAGATGATGCTCAGGATGAGGAGCACTGCGCTGCTGATGCCGCATACACAGGCCTGCCATGTTTCTTCTGACAGGCAAGCCAATACAAACATTCCTATTCCTGTCAGGAAGACGAGAAGGTTGATCACTAACATCAGGATGCCATTTATGGTCTTGCCCTGAAATGCAAATTCCTTATTTTCCATATTTTACTGTTTATGTTGATATCATTTTGATATCGCAAAAATATGATATTAAAATGATATCACAATGGTAGAGGCGAATGTTTTATAATACTTTAACAAGAAAAGGCCGCTGAGACGATTCTCGGCGGCCTTTTTTTATGGGAATTATTCCCCCTTATTCTTCCTCTTCTTCCTCGGTATCGAGGGGAATGGGTTCTTTCTTTCCGAAGTCGGGGTCGATCTTGAGGAAGGCGGTGACTACGAAGGTGATGGTGCAGCACGCCATGACGATGATGAAGAACAGGCGATAACCCACCATGTCCTTGAGATAGCCCGAGAGCATGCCGGGAAGCATGAGGCCGAGATAGGAAATGCCCGTACAGATGGAATAATGGGAGGTCTTGAATTTGCCCTGGCTGTAGAAGAGCATGTAGAGGGTGAGGACGGTGAAGCCCAAGCCATAGCCGAACTGCTCGACAAACAGACAGGAGGAAACCACGATGAGGTTGGAGTTGAGCGAGTAGCTCAGGAAGATGTAGACAGCATCGGGCAACGTGATCGCCATGACCATGGGCCACAGCCACTTCTTCATGCCGTCGCGGCTCACCAGGATGCCGCCGATGATGCCGCCCAGGAGGAGTCCGATGAGTCCGACGGTGCCATTGGCGAAGCCATATTCCTGGGGCGAGAGTCCCAGTCCGCCCTGTGAGTTGGGGCGGAGGATGAAGGTCTTGGTCATGGTGTTGAGCAGGGCCTCGGGGAATCGATAGAGCAGGAGGAAGAGCATGACGCAGATGGTTTCCTTGACGGGGAACTTCTGGAAGAACGTGCCGAACATGTTCTTTAGCTCGTGAGCCACTTCGCCCACGCTCCGTTCGGTCTGCACATCGTCGGCAGGACGCGGCATGAAACGGCTGTGATAGAGCCACAGCGCGATGAAGATGCCTGCCAGACCATAGAATATCAGCGCCCACGAGAAGCGTATCTGGTTGCGGAACACTACCTGCAGAACGCCTGCCAGCGACACTAAGACGCCGTTGACGAAGATGATGGCAAGCCGGTAGAAGGTGTTGCGCAGACCCACATACTTGGTCTGGTTGTGCCCGTCGAGCTCTATCATGTAGAATCCGTCGGCAGAGATGTCGTGCGTGGCGCTGCAGAAGGCGATGAGGAAGAAGAAGCACATCGTGGCCTGAAACCAGAATGCCGTGGGGATGGAGAAGGCGATGCCTGCCAGGGCTGCTCCGATGAGCGCCTGCATGGTGAGCACCCACCAGCGCTTGGTCTTCAGCAAGTCGATGAACGGACTCCACAGGGGTTTGATGACCCATGGCAGGGCCAGCCAGCCTGTGTAGAGGCCCACCTCAGAGTCGGTGAGTCCCATCTGCATGTACATTACGACAGAAAGACCCGTGACAATGATGTTGGGCAGTCCTTCTGCAAAATATAAGGTTGGAATCCAAGCCCAGGGACTCCTGCTGTTTTTATTTGTTGCCACTTTTTTGTAAATGTTTAATGAGGAGATTTTTTCAAGAGTTTTTTCAGGAGTTAACCCCTTAACTTCACTTATTTATATACTTTCTTGATTTCGGCTCCCTGATAGTAGTGCAACAGGATGGCGTCGTAGTCGAAGCCTTCCTCGCCCATGACGGCGGCACCTATCTGGCAGAGTCCCACACCGTGTCCCCATCCGGCTCCGATGATGTCGAAGCGCTGCGGAACGCCTTTCTCGTCGATGTCGCATCTGTCGACCACGAATGCAGAGCTGTAGAGATGGGTGTCGCTCAGGGCACGGCGTATCTCGAGTTCCTTGCCGATGACGAATGTCTTCTCGGTGCCCACGATGCGCAGCTTGCTGATGCGTCCGCTCTTGCCTCGCTCTTCGGCCTGAAGGTCGAGGATGTCGCCGAAATTCATTTTCAGTTTCTCGTCGAGCAGCTGCTTCAGCTTCTCCTGGGTCAGCGTCACCTTCCAGCGGTAGAAGTCGGCTGTTTCCTGGTCGTAGTCGTTGAGTACCTGCGAGAGTATCTTCTTGTCTGTGGTGTTGCAGAAGGCAGGAGGGTTGGAGCGGATCCAGGCATCGGCAGCAGCCTCGTCTTGCAGCGAGGGCAGTGGGGCTGGGGATGCGGAGCCGACAGACTTCACGCCCTGTATGATGTCGCGCACGCTGCTGAGATAGTTTTTCGGTGTGTCCTCCCAGCAGTACTGGAACTCCTCGGTGACACCGCCGCAGCACTTCGAGAAGCGTGCGTCGCAGATGTCGTCGCCGTCCATCAGAATCTGTCCCTTGGTCTGCCGGATGGCTTCTGCCACATGGGGCGAAGTCTCCTTGGTGATGCCCTGGTAGCGCTGGCAGTGGTCGTCGGCGCAGACGTCGAAGATGGTGTGGTCCTCGCGGTCGTACCAGCGTATGAGTCGGTCGTCTTTCTTGACAAAGGAGAAGAAGTTGTTGCCCGACTCAGCCACCTCGCGGCGCTTCTTCATCTGTGCCAGGAGCCACGAGCGGGAGATGACGGCATGGGCCTTGAGCAGCTCGAGGCTCGACGTGGCGCTCATCTCGCTCGAGATGACGCTCTCGAGGTATCGCTCTACGGGCAGCTCGTTGATGGCGCATATCTTGTCCGACTCCACTACAAAGTGCAGGGTGCCGAGGAAGGTTTGTGTCTCCTTGCGTTCCCAATGGAAGTTGACGCCTATGGTCACGTCGCTGAGCGAGAAGGAGGCGTCGGCGCTCTGCGGATGGAAGGTGAGCGAGCTGTACTGGTTGCCGTTCCACAGGATGCCGCCCTCGGAGAACGCCACTTCCTGTTCGCCCGTCACCATCTCGCCCTTGGCCAGGTAAGGCTTGTTGAGCGAGAAGTGAATCTTCTGTCCGCTCACGATGCCCACGTTCACGTTGGGCTGTTTGCCTTTGTCGGCGAGCAGCTGGAGCGGATGCTCGTGAGCGGTCGCGGCAGAGGCCTTGAGATTGCTGACGATGGCTTCCATCTTCTCTGCCGAAATGCCGCACTCGCACAGCAGGGCTGTGGCTTTGTCGAGGTTGATCTTGCTGAAGTCTTCCTCGCGCGGAGTGATGATCAGTCCTGCCATGTCGAGCGCTCCTGGCGAAACCATCATCTGGGCCTCGCCTTCGGCGAAATAGGCGTCAGGGCGGTGCTTCTCTCTCGGGATGACGACGCTGATAAACTCGTCGCCTTTTCGCCAGGCGATGATGTTCATCATGGGCTCGCTCTCGTCGCCACGCATCGGCATGGAGCGATAGAGGCGATGGAAGAGTTCCTCGTCGCTGTCCTCGCTCTTCGAGATGATGACGAAGGCAGGCACGAGGAAGTCGCTCAGCACGGAAATCTTCTCCTCGTCGTTGAGCGAGATGACGTCGGTGAGGTTGCGCGAGAGGCGTTGCCAGTTGGTCTGCAGGGGCAGCACGCCGCTTGTGCCAGCCTGGAAGTGCAGGTGGTCGGGGGCTGAGGCGCCACACTTAGGACCGTTGTAGAACACCATCAGCTCGCTGTGGAGCGACAGCAGTCTGTGCATCTCGCCATAATGGCGGTAGATGGACTGTGGCTGGTGCTTGGTGGCGGGAATGGTGAAGTGGACCGGCAGGATGGGGAAGGGGTTGACCAGGAGCTGGAAGTGGTCGTCTATCTGCTTGGTCATCTGTTCCTTGGGGCGGTTTCGCTCGCACAGGAAGCAGGGGCGCTCGCCGAGTGTGTGCTTGTCTATCTTGGCGCCTGTGCTGACGATGCGTGCAGGATTGAACTGCACCTTCAGTTGGTCGGAGAGCTGGCGCACCTCTACGTGCTTGAGGTCGCGGAAGCGGTGGCGTGCGTCTTCCCACATCTCCAACTGTCGGTTGAAGAAGCGCGAGATGCTGCTGTCCTCCATGATGTCGGCCTTGCCCTGCAACATCTGCTGTCGGGCCTTGAGCTCCATGGTGCGCAGACGGTCTTTATATAGGTTGTTGGCATTCACCCGCTCCACGCTGAGGGCTGCGTCGCTGTTGCCACCCCAGCGGCGGCAGAGATAGAGCTCGTCGTAGATGCGGCCTATGCGGTAACGGCGCGAGAAAGCCAGTCCCAGGGCGTAGTCTTCGCCATAGGAGGTGTTGGGGAACTGTATCTGTCGCACCAAGGGTGTGAAGAAGGCGCGTGGTGCTCCCAAACCATTGATGCGCAGGGCGTTGTTGCAGCCGTTGTCTTCGGTCCATTCCTTGTGGTCGATGAGTCCCGGGGGCAGGGTGTTGAGGTCGAAGTCGCACATGCGGTACGAGCCGATGATCATGGCTGCCTTCTGCTCGTGGAAGGCGTCGACGATCTTCTGCAGTGTCTTGGGTGAGGAGTACAGGTCGTCGCTGTCGAGCTGTACGGCGAACTTTCCGCAATGGTCGCTGTTGACAGCCACATTCCAGCAGCCGCCGATGCCCAGGTCGGTGCGGCCGGGCACTATCTGTATCAGGCGCCCGTCGTCTATCGAGTCGAGGATTTCACCGGTGCTGTCGGTGGAATGGTTGTTGACCACGATGACATTATAGGGGAAGTTGGTCTTCTGGGACAGGGCGCTCTTCACGGCGTCGGCAATGGTCTTCTCGCGATTGAACACGGGAATGACGACAGAGGCCTCGCAGGCGAAGTCCTGCTCGTCGAAGTCGGGCTGGCGGTAGAAGTTGGTGTCGACGATGGCTCCCACCTTCTCGAGATGGGCTGTGCAGGCACGCTCCATCTCAATCTGTACCTCGCGGTTGCGCGGATTGACATAGTCGAACTGTTTCTCGCCGCTCTTGCGGGTGTCGAGCTCGGCCTCGGTGTAGAGATATTCGTTGAGATGGAATATCTCGCCCTTTCTGCTCAGATACAGGCGCAGGTCGTAGAGTCCGGCATACTGATAATCCACACGGTCGGTCTGCGCCACATAGTCGAGCAGCGCCTGCGACTTGATGAGCCACAGGCTGCCGAAGTCGAAGTCGTCGCGGAGGCTTCCTGCCTGATAGTCGATGGCGGGATGCTTCGTCAGGGCGCCTTCCTCCAAGGAGTTGTGGTCGCTGTAGACCATCACCGCTCCCGTGTCGTCGGCAGTGCGCAGAAAGCGTTCCAGGGCATAGAGTCCCCAGCGCACCGACGTCATCCTGGTGCACAACAGCAGATAGTCGGCATCCGTGTTCTCGGCTATGCTCATCAGCGTGTTGGATGACTCCATTCTGTCGATTACTACAAAGGTACAGCCTTCGGGCACTTGGTGCTGCGAGGCAAAGTCGCTGCTTACCAGCAGATTGATATGTTGAACCGTCTTGTTCTCATGAAGCTCGAGCAGCGTTTCTTCACCCTTCTCCAAGGCTTCAAAAGGCAAGAAAAGGTCTATTTTTTCTCTCATTTTTGCTTATTATCTTAAAATATGTGGCAAAGATAACAATTTTTCAGCAAAAAAGCGTATCTTTGCACTATGAATAACGAAAAAAAATATCTTCTCGGTCTGACACTCGCCGAACTGAAGCAGGTGGCCAAGGATTTGGGCATGCCTGCCTTCACCGGTGGACAGATGGCAAAATGGCTCTATCAGCAGCATGTGAAGAGCATCGACGAGATGACGAACATATCGAAAGCCAACCGTGCCAAGCTGGCTGAAGAATACGAAATAGGATGCTTCGGATATTCCGACGCACAGCACTCGGTAGACGGAACCATCAAGTATCTGTTCCCCACACGGAGCGGAAAGTTTGTCGAGACGGTCTACATCCCCGACAAAGACCGCGCCACGCTTTGTGTATCGTCACAGGTGGGGTGCAAGATGAACTGCCTGTTCTGTCAGACAGGAAAGCAGGGGTTTGAGGGCAGTCTGCCTGCAGGCGACATCCTCAACCAGATATACTCGCTGCCCGAGGTGGACAAGTTGACCAACATCGTGTTCATGGGGCAGGGCGAGCCAATGGACAACCTCGACAATGTGCTCCGTGCCACGGACATCCTGACTGCCGACTATGGTTGGGCATGGAGCCCCAAGCGCATCACCGTCAGTTCGGTGGGCGTGAAGAATAAGTTGAAACGATTCCTTGAGGAGAGCGAGTGCCACGTGGCCATCTCCATGCACGACCCGATACCGGCAGAGCGTGCCGAGCTGATGCCGGCAGAGAGAGGAATGGGAATAGAACAGGTGGTGGAACTGTTGCGCAACTACGACTTCTCGCATCAGCGCCGACTCTCGTTCGAATACATCGTCTTCAAGGGGCTGAACGACAGCATGCAGCACGCCAAGGCCATCATCAGGCTGGTGAAGGGGCTCGACTGCCGCTTCAACCTGATACGCTTCCATCAGATTCCCGACATCCCGCTGCAGGGAGTGAGCGACGAGAAGATGGAGCAGTTCCGCGACTATCTGACCCAGCACGGTGTGTTCACCACCATCCGCGCCAGCCGTGGACAGGACATCTATGCTGCCTGCGGACTGCTGAGCACATCGAAGAAGATAGGAGAGATAAGACAGCATGAGAACGAACAGGCTTAGTGCCGCGCTGTGCTGTCTGGCGCTGACACTCGTCGGCTGCGATGGCATGGGTGGAAGAAAACCCGCAAGCACCGGGCTGCCCTACGAGGTGGTGCTGGAAGGCGACAGCGACAGCATCGTGACCCGGATGATGACGGCCGATATGCCGCATCTGCCACAGCCCGAACCGATGTTCAGCCTTATACAGGTGAGGAAGGGAAAGGTGCGCGGAAGCTACCAGCTGGTGAGAAACCGCATCGTGGTGGACATCAATGCCCATAACAAAGGCTATGCCGTGAAGATGAGGAAAGACGTGAGTGCCGTGCCGCAGACCGTCGTCTACATACAGGCACAGTCGGCTGAGCAGCTTCGCCACAGGCTGGACGGCGGGAAGCTGAGGAGCCTATTCGACACATCGGAGCTACGGCATCTTGCCACCGTCGTGCCACAGAATCCCGACAGACAGAAGGAGATGAGACAGCGCTTCGGCATCAGCATGAGGATTCCTGCCTCGATGAATGCCGGTAAGCAAGCCAAAGACTTCGCATGGCTCACCGACAATGCCAGCACGGGAATGCAGAGCCTGATATTCTTCAAGACCAAGAGCCACGGTCGGAGCCGTGACGACCTGAAGGCCCAGGCCGACAGCGCCCTGAAGCGAAACTTGCCCGGCGAGACCGACGGCATGTACATGCAGCTTGCCGACATGAGCCAGGCCGACAGACAGGGAATGAGGCGGGGACTGTGGGAGATGAAGGGCGATGCCATGGGCGGACCCTACGTGATGAGGACACGGGGCAGCATGGCTGTCATTGGCTTCGTCTATGCGCCCGAAAAGAAAAAGAAAATACTAATCAAGCAGCTTGAGGCTGCTCTTTCTACAATAAAATAAGAATCCAAAATGGACAACAAGAAAATCAGGGTGGCTATCACCCATGGAGATACCAATGGTATCGGATACGAACTGATCTTTAAAACCTTTGCAGAGCCCGAGATGCTGGAGCTTTGCACGCCTATCGTCTATGGCTCGCCCAAGGTGGCAGCCTACTACCGTAAGGCCATGAACCTGCCCGCGCAGTTCTCCATCATCCAGAAGGCCGAAGACGCCGAGGAAGGACGCATCAACCTTCTGGCGGCTGTCGAGGAGGAGGTGAAGGTGGACATGGGTGTGCCTACAGAGGAGTCGGGACAGGCTGCGGTGAAGGCTCTCGACAGAGCCATGACCGACTTCAGAGACGATCTGTATGATGTGTTGGTGACAGCACCTATCAACAGTCAGAACGCATTCATCGAGGGCTTCGCCTTCAAGGGACACAAGCACTACATCGAGACCTGTCTCGGTGAGGGAAAGAAGGGACTCAGCATCCTCGTGGGCGATACGCTGCGCATCGCTTCGGTGACAGAGAAACTGCCGCTCAAAGAGGTTGCCGCACAGATTACGGCAGAGAGAATCGTAGAGAAGGCAACCCTCTTCCAGCAAACCATCAAGCGCGACTTCAACATCAGCAATCCACGTATCGCCGTGCTGGCACTCAACCCCAAGAACAATGAGGAGACAAGCTGCGGAAACGAGGAGAAGGAAATCATCATTCCAGCCATCGACGAGCTGGCAGGCAAGGGCGTACAGGCCTTCGGACCTTATCCTGCCGACGACTTCTTCGGCAATGGCGACTTCAGAGAGTTTGACGGTGTTCTGGCCATGTATCACGACCAGGCCACAGCTCCATTCAAGTCGATCAACGACGGACGGGGCGTTATCTATACAGCAGGAATGCCTGTCATCCGAACCAGCGCTGATATCACGCCCGGATACGAGATTGCAGGTACAAATACTGCCGATGAGTCTGCCTTCAGAAATGCCGTCTATCTGGCCATCGACACCTTCAGATATCGCAGCAGTTACGACGAGGCCTGCGAGAACCCACTGCCCAAACTCTTCCACGAGAAAAGAGACGACAGTGAGAAGGTGAGATTCGCTATTCCAAAGAAGAAAGCAGATTCGCCAGAGGCTAAACGTTAAAAAAGGACTATTTTCAAGCCAATATTGCAGTTAATTCAAAAAAAATGCGTAATTTTGGCAGCTAAATGAATACATCTGAACTTCAGAAGATCAAATTGAGGTACAATATCGTAGGCAACAGCGACGAATTGAACCGAGCTCTCGATGTCGCCCTGCAGGTGGCACCGACTGATCTTTCTGTGCTCATCATCGGAGAAAGCGGCGTGGGAAAGGAAATCATTCCGAAGGTCATTCACGACAATTCTCCACGCAGACGGGAGAAGTATTTCGCCATCAACTGTGGAAGCATTCCTGAGGGAACCATCGACAGTGAGCTCTTCGGTCATGAGAAAGGTTCGTTCACCGGAGCCATAGGCGAGAGCGAGGGGTATTTCGGCATCGCCAATAAGGGAACCATCTTCCTCGATGAGGTGGGCGAACTGCCCATCGCCACACAGGCAAGACTGCTGAGAGTGCTCGAGACGGGAGAATACATACGCGTGGGCGGACAGGAAGTGCGCAAGACGAATGTGCGCATCGTGGCGGCTACCAATGTCAACATGAGAAAGGCCGTCAGCGAGGGACGCTTCCGCGAAGACCTGTACTATCGCCTCAACACCATACCCATCATGATGCCGCCTCTGCGAGAGAGGGGAAACGATATCCTGCTCTTGTTCCGACTCTTCGCCATGCAGATGGCCGAGAAGTACAAACTGCCTAAAATTGTGCTTACCGATGACGCCAAGGCCATCATGCTGAAATACAAATGGCCTGGCAACGTGAGACAGCTCAAGAACATTACCGAACAGATGTCGGTACTGAGCGAGGAAAGGGAAATCGACGCACAGACGCTGCTCAGGTTCATTCCGCAAGACGAGGAGACCACACAGTTGGCTACCATCGCACCAGGGCAGGGAGGACCCCACAGCTATGAGAGTGAGCGCGAACTGCTCTACAAGATTCTCTACGAACTGAGGGGCAACGTTAGCGACCTACGGCGCGACATGAACTCGCTCCGCAAACAGCTCGACGAGGCACGACAGCTCAACGGAGCCAAAGGCTTTGCCGAACCACAGCCCCTGACACCCATAACCCCCATAAGCTATCCAGCCCCTGTCGAAAAGGAAAGCGAGGCGTTGCACCATCCATTCACAGAGGATGCCGAAGTGGAGGAAATACATGAGGCGGAAACGCTCAACCTCAACGACCTGGGCAAGCAGATGGTGGAGAAAGCACTGGAACGCAACAACGGCAACCGAAAGAAAGCTGCCAAAGAACTGGGAATATCCGACAGAACTCTGTATCGACGCATCAAGGCATACAAGCTCGGCGAAAACGACGAGGCTGAGGACGATGATGACGACGATGTGAAGAAATAAAAGAAGCCAAGAGGCTAAGACGACAAGAAGAAAATAACAAAATGAAGCATATCTTCAAGCATATATATATAATAGGTGTAATCTTCGCCATTATCGCCACCACGGCTGCATGCTCGGTAAAGTATGCCTTCAATGGTGCCAGCATCGACTATACCAAAACCAAGACCATAGAGCTTGCCGAGTTCCCTATTCGCAGCTCCTATGTCTGGGGACCTATGGGACCGATGTTCAACAATCAGCTGAAGGATGAGTTCGCCAGCCACACCCGACTGATACAGGTGAAGCGAAATGGAGACCTCAAGATAGAGGGAGAAATCACACAGTACAGCCAGCGAAACAAGTCGGTATCGAGTGAGGGATACTCTGCACAGACCGAGCTGTCGATGACTGTCAATGTGAGATTCACCAACAACAAGAACCATGCCGAGGACTTCGAGCGCCAGTTTACCTCTACCAAGAGCTACGACACAACGCAGAGTCTGAACGCCGTACAGGAAGAACTCGTCACACAGATGGTGAAAGACCTGGTGGAACAGATCTTCAATGCTACCGTGGCCAACTGGTAAATGAGTAAAGGGTGAAGAATCAAATGCCGACACTCTGTATATAAAGATTAGGAAATAAAATATAACGCGAAATTATAACGTGGAATTAAGTAGACTGATACAACATCCTGAGGAGATGAACAAGGAGACGCTTTATGATCTCCGGGCACTGTTAGCACTCTATCCGTACTATCAGACAGCCCGCCTTTTGATGTTGCAGAACCTCTACCTGCTCCACGACCCGAGTTTCGACGAGGAACTGAGAAAGGCTGCTATCTATATCACCGACCGAAAGGTAATATTCAGAATGGTGGAGGCGGCTCACTATCAACTCAAGAAGGAAACCCATCGGGAAGAGAAGAAGGCAGGAAATGCCAACAATGCTTCCGACCGAACTTCCGACTTGATAGACAACTTCCTCGAGTCGATACCCAATGATGCCGAAGAGGAGAAAGACGCGGCACAGAAAAACAAGCGAAAGCCTACGCCTGCCGATGCTGCCGTCGACTATGTGGCTTATCTGATGGAGACAGAAGATGCGGAACAGGAAAAGGACAACAACTCCTCACGCACGCTGGCGCTTATCGACGACTTCATTGACGATGGAGGATTTCAGTTGCCTAAGCTCGATGCTACAGCTGATGCTGAGCTGGAATACAAACCTGCCATAGATGACGACGAGGTCAACAGCAACAGCGAGACTACAGAGAACAGCGGTATCTTCACCGAAACACTCGCACGCATCTATATCAAACAGGGTAAGTACGAGAGAGCGCACGAAATCATTGAGCGACTCTTTCATAAACAACCCAACAAGAGCGCATACTATACTGACCAGATGCGATTCTTGGAGAAACTGATAATAAATAGTAAAAATAATAAATAACAAAAATCAAAAATGGCTTACACATTATTTGTAGTTTTAATCGTCCTGGCTTCATTGCTGATGATTTTCATCGTGCTCATCCAGGAATCTAAAGGTGGTGGACTTGCTTCCAACTTCTCTTCAACCAACTCTATCATGGGAGTTCGCAAGACTACCGACTTAGTGGAAAAATTGACATGGGGACTCGCTGCGGCGATGGTTGTCCTCAGTGTTGCTTGTGCTTATGTGGCTCCTCAGGCTATCGGCGACAATAGCGTGATGGAAGGTGCTACACAGGAACAGACAGCGCTGCCTGCTATGCCAGGTGCTAACAGCGATGCTGCCAAGAAGGTTGCGCCTGCTGCTCAGAATGCTGCTCCTGCTGCTCAGAATGCTGCTGAAAAGGCTGCTCCTGCGGTGCCTGCAACTCCTGCAAAGTAATTTTTTAGAAAAAAATGCGGAATTTGTTTGGTTATTCCAAATAAATTCCGTACCTTTGCAATCGCTTAAAAGAAATAACTCTTTTTAAAGCCAAATGGTGGATGTAGTTCAGTTGGTTAGAGCGTCAGATTGTGGTTCTGAATGTCGTGGGTTCGAGTCCCACCTTCCACCCAAGATAAACCCTGTAAATCGTAAGATTTGCAGGGATTCTTGTTTTTTATACTTGATACCTTCGTCTACTGTCAGAAAAGTTTTGTATTTTTGCAACAGCAATGGAATCTTCAACTAAAACATACAGCAAATGAAAATTATCGTATCAGAAGAGATAGAAACAGTTTGCCCCAAATTCGTAGGGGCTTGTGTGGAAGCCAATGTACAGAACTCGCCTTATTGCCAGGAACTGTGGGACGAGATTAACGCCCTTGGCGAGAAATACAGAGACACGCTGACTACAGAGTCGCTGAAGGAAATGAGTGGCATTGCCGCCACAAGGAAGGTTTATCGTGCCTGCGGAAAAGATCCTTCGCGCTATCGTCCTGCTTCCGAGGCGCTCATCAGGAGAATGCTTCAGGGCAAACAACTCTATCAGAGAGACACGCTCGTCGACCTGGTCAACCTTGCCAGCATCGCATTCGGTTACAGCATCGGAGGATTTGATGCCGACAAGTTTGAGGGCGATACACTAACACTGGGCGTTGGCAAGGCCGGTGAACCTTACGAGGGAATAGGAAGAGGAAACATCAATATCGAGGGACTGCCTGTATACAGAGACAGTCTGGGAGGCGTTGGAACGCCAACCAGCGACAATGAGCGCACCAAGATGATGTCAGACACCTCTCATCTTGTGGTGCTTATTAATGGCTATGATGGAAACGAGCAACAGGTGCGTGCCAATGCCGAATACATACAGTCGTTGCTCAAAAAATACTGTAAGAGCGATGGAGGCTCTTATTTCATATATAAGTAACGGGGGGCTTTCGCAGATAGGGAAGTTAGAGAATTTAACTTCTCTAACTTCTTTAACTTCTCTAAATGAAAATATACTTCAGTACGAATAAAATCGCCAATACCCACATGGTGATGCTCAACTTCTTGAAGCTTCCACACAGTGCGTTGATAAGTACATAACTAATCATACCGCACAGGATTCCGTCGGAAATGCTATATGTGAGCGGCATCATCACGATGGTGATGAAGGCAGGAATCGACTCGGCATAGTCGTTCATATTGATATCCTTGATGGGCGACATCATAAACAAGCCCACGATGACGAGCACAGGAGTGGTAGCGGCAGCAGGAACTGACAAGAACAGGGGAGCGAAGAACAATGCTATCAGGAAGCAGACTGCTGTGACAAAAGCCGTGAGACCTGTCCTACCGCCCTGGGCTACGCCTGATGCACTCTCCACGTATGTAGTGGTGGTACTGGTTCCGAAGCAGGCTCCTGTCACTGTTGCCACAGCATCTGCCATGAAAGCCTTGTTCAGTCCATGTATCTTGCCGTCTGGGCTCATCATGCCTGCCTTGGTACATACGCCAACCAGGGTGCCCATAGTGTCGAACATATCGATAAAGAGAAATGTCAGCACAATGATTACCATGTCGATAGAGAAAATGCGGGAGAAGTCAAACTGACAGAAAATGGGGGTAATCGAAGGAGGAATGTCTATCAGACCCGTAATCTTCGTAATGCCCATAGGAATACCAATCAGCGTGGTGGCGATGATGCCGATAAGCAGACTTCCAGGCACTTTCTTGATGACAAGCACACTGGTGATGACGATGCCTATGGCACCCAACAGGGCCGAGCCTTCTGTTATTTTTCCTATCGTCACAAGAGTGGCGGCATTGGCAGCTACGATGCCTGCATTCTTCAGACCTATGAAGGCGATAAAGAGGCCGATACCTGCACCAATGGCACGTTTCAGAGAGGCAGGAATGGCATCAACCATCAGCGAACGAATGCCTGTTGCTGACAGGATGATAAAGATGAAACCCTCGATAAGTACTGCCGTGAGCGCCATTTGCCAGGGATAGCCCATGGTGAGGCACACGGTGAAGACGAAGAAGGCGTTCAGTCCCATGCCGGGAGCCAGTCCGAAAGGTTTCTTGGCATATATTGCCATGATGAGTGTTCCTACTACAGCAGCCAGTACTGTGGCGGTGAATACTGCGTGTGTATCCATGCCCTGAGAGGCAAGACTACTGAAGATGTTGGGGTTTACGGCCAGGATGTAGGCCATGGTGAGGAAGGTGGTGATACCTGCCACAATCTCTGTTTTCAACTTGTTTTGAGCTGGGTCAAAACCGAATAATTTTTTCAGCATGATTTTGTTGTCTTTATTTTTACGTTTTTCAAACATTTCTCTAAGTCCACAAATCGGAATGTGAGTTTGCCTTCGTTATGTGTCTCCTCCTTCACTTTCTTCCATCCTGCTTGGTTTAAGCATTCCACCTCGTTGGCTGTGAGAGGAAAGAAGGCATCTGCCTGTTGTGGCGTATCTTCTACGATGGTGAGGTACAGACGAGTGGCAAGACTGAGGGCTGACCGATAGAGCATGGCTCCGCCGATGATGAACACTTCTTTCTCGCCTTGGTCGCGGCATCGGGAAAGGGCTTCTTCCAAACTGCGGCACACCTCGTATTGAAGTGCTGATGCATGAGACAATTCTCTGTTTTTTGATTCTGCTTCATTCGCAGATGTCATCTCTGCACTCTGTTCCTTCCTCATTGTCTTGGAGACGATGATGTTGCGCCTGTTGGGCAAAGGTCCGTTGGGCAACGACAGATAAGTCATCCTGCCCATGATGACGGTATGTCCCGTGGTGAGCGTCTTGAATCGCTGCATGTCCTGCCTGATCGGGTAGAGCAGATGGTTGTAAAAACCGATGGCGCCATTCTGGGCAATGCAGGCGATGAGGCTTATTTCTTGCTGTTTTACCATGTGATGACAGGCTTGTCGGTTTCGGGTACGTGGCTGCTCTTTATCTTCCATTCTTGTGGGTAGAGATTGTTGGCACGGTTGCCGATGTTCTTCTCCCAGCCTAAAGGAATTCCACGATAGGTGACGAGCACATAGCCGCGCGGTGTGTCTTCAGGCAGATTGACAGCCTCTTTGCGCAGATAGCGCAAGGCATCGGCATAATTGAGTTCTACCTGTGGGAAAGTTTGGCGTGACAAGTCGATAGACAGCGCCAGACTTTGTGCAGGAATGAGGGAGGCTTTAATGGTTCCTATCTCGATGCCAGCGTGCAGAACTTTGAGGTTGGGAGATGCGCTGTCAAAGATGTTGCTCCATGACTCCGATATGGCGTACAGATGATCGCCTATGCGTGCGCCCTGATAGGATTCTGGATGATTGATCCAGTCCTGGGGGATGTGTAAATAGGGTGAGTTGCCCCTGCTTTTTCCCTTTATTTTTTTTCTGCTCTTGTTATATCTGTCGGATTTGATATCGAGTGTCTCTGCATCCTCGTTCTTTCGCATGACGGTGAGGAAGAGTCCTTCGCCGCGTGTCTTGCCTGGCAGAAAACGATATACAGGGAAATTGTGGTGAGTCAGATTGCCCGTGATGCCCCACGCCTCGTCAATATCGAGTTCTACAGGTTCTGCTCCCTTCATGTAGATGATGTGTGCTGCGTTCAACTCGTCCTCGAGTTTGTTGAAGGTGCAGGTAGAGTAGATGAGCAGTCCGCCAGGTTTGAGGCAGGGCCAAATGTCCTCGATGATGCTGCGTTGCAGAGAACTGCAGTTGTTTACATTGTCAATGCTCCATTCGCTTATTGCCCCGTCGTCTTTGCGGAACATGCCTTCTCCCGAACAGGGCACATCAGCGAGGATGACATCAAAGAGAACGCCAGCCTTCTGGAAATCCTTGGGGTAGTTATTGGTAACGATAACGTCGGGGTGTCCGAACTTCTGCATGTTCTCTGCGAGAATCTGTGCTCGTGTGCGCATGGGTTCATTGCTGAAGAGCAGACTGCCGTCGGGAAGGACATTACGCACGGCTGTAGACTTTCCGCCAGGTGCAGCACAAAGGTCGAGCATGACAACAGGCTCGTGAATGAGTTGTCTTACCACGAGGTCGACAAACATGGAAGAGGCTTCCTGGGCATAATACAGACCGGCATGGAAGAGTGGGTCGAAGGTGAAGTTGGGCCTTTCTGTAAGGTATCTGCCATAGTCGGGACACCAGGGCACAATAGAGCCAGCCGTTTTTTCCGACTCATTATGTGTCTTCACTTCGGCTTCAGCATCTGTGCTGCTATTGTCGGCAAGATGCGTTCCCTGTGGCGCTTTGAACCGATTGAGTCTGATACTTGTTGGCGGCTCTGAATGACAGATGGCATCGGAAAGTTGCGCAAACATTTCCTCACCCATCAGTTCCTGGGTTTGCTGTATAAACTCTTCTGGTAATATCTTGGTCATGATGTAGTGTTATTGCTTATTGTCAGAAGTCGATGTCGAAGACGTCTTCTGCGTTTTTGTTTTCTTTCTTTTGTTTGGGCTGAGGCGGATTCTTCAGATTTCCCTTCTCGTCGAAGAGTCCGTAGGTAGTACGCAGCACGATAAACTCGGTGCGTCGGTTCAGCTGGTTGCATATTTCCTGATGCTCTTTGGTCTGCTTGGTGATAAACTCGGTGGTGAGCACGTCGCCTTCCTTGAGCCATGGATATTTCTCGGTCATCTTCTTGCGTACGGTCTTCGGCTTTTCCCATCCGTAACCTCTTGGCGTGAGCCTGTCTTTGGCTATGCCGTGGGCGATGAGATAGTCGACTACAGCCTGAGCCCTTCGTTGCGAGAGGCGCTGATTGTATTCGTCACTTCCCTTATAGTCGCAATGGGCTCCCAACTCAATGGTTACATTAGGGTTCTCCTTGAGCAGCGCTGTGAGCTCGTCGAGAGCCTTGGTGCTGGCAGGTGTAAGGGTGGCTTTGTCGAAATCGTAGAAGATGTTGTCGATAAGAACCGGGGCTGTGATAGAAGCCAAGGGGAACTGCAGTACATATTCCTTGCTCTCTTTGGCGGTGTCGACACGCAGTTCTTCCTTGTGATTGAGGAATCCCTTGCACGATGCCATCAGCAGATAGTCCACATGAGGCTTGATGGGAAGAGTGAAAGAGCCGTCGCCCTTGACCGGCAGTTTCTTGTAGGTTCCGTCGTTGCCCACCACCATTACCTGTGCGGCAGTAAGCTCATAACCGCCCATCTCGTAAACCCATCCCTTGATGGTGGTAACGATTTCGGGGTTCTCGAACGAGTAGATATGGTCGTATCCGCGTCCGTCTTTACGGTTGGACGAGAAGAAGCCTCGGTTGTGAGGCCCCTCGAAGGTCATTCCGAAGTCGTCGCCCTCTGAGTTGAGTGGATAACCAGGATGTTCTATCTTGTATTGGCGTGTCTTGGCATCTACTTTGGCTATGTAGATGTCGAGTCCGCCCAGTCCGGGATGTCCGTTGCTGCTGAAGTACAGGTCGCCATTGGGACGGAAGGTAGGAAACATCTCGTCGCCAGGAGTGTTGACAGGTTCGCCAAGGTTCTCTACTCCTCCCAGTCCGGCAGCCGTAAGTCTGACACGCCAGATGTCGAGTCCGCCCATTCCTCCAGGCATGTCGGAAACGAAGTATAGCCATTCTCCATCGGGCGAGATGGCAGGATGGGCATAGCTGCTCAGTGTGTCTTTCGTCACTTCCAGCATCGTGGCTTTTCCCCAAGCCGCATTCGAACGTGGTGAGGTGGCTATCTGTGCATAACGTGGCGATGAGGGGTCGGTGACACACTGGGTGAGATACATTTCCCTGCCATCGGGCGTAAAGCAGCAGGCTCCCTCATCATAGTCGGTGTTCAGTCCGGTGCCTATGGCCTCGGGTTTGCTCCATTTCCCTCGGTCGTCTTTTTCTGAGAGGAAGATGTCGCCAGCCTTGGTGCCTGTGATACCACTCAGTTCGTCTCCCAGCGCCTCGTTGCGTGTCGAGGTAAAATAAAGTTGGTCGTAGTCATCGCCGAAGAGTACGGGCGAATAGTCGTGTCGTCGTGAGTTGAATACATCCATGCGTTTTACGATGTATCGGCTTCCCTGCTTCTTCCATTCGGGTGCCATCTGTACCGACTTCAGTCCGTTGGCAACGAGCTGGTTTCCAGGCATGGAGTCTTTGAGCATCAGAAACACCTTCTCTGCCTGTCGGTAGTCGCCATTCTTGAGCAACTGTCGGGCATAGGCCAGTTGGTCTTCCTTCGATGCCTGGTTGTAGCGTATGGCGTTTCGATAGGCAGCTATGGATTTGGGTGTGGCATTGATGCGCTGGTAGCATTGAGCCATCTTCAGAGCCCGTTTTCCACGGGTGTCGCGCTCCTTGGCTGGCGTACGCGTGTAAGCCTGCTTGAACTGGTTGGCGGCATCGTAATATTCGCCTAAGGCAAGAAACTTCTCGCCTTTCTTCATATACTTGTCTGCTCCACAGCTCATCAGCAGGAGGCTGCTGATGAGCAAGAGCATTGTGTTCCGTCTAATATGTTTCATATTAGGATAACGTAAAAAGGGGTGAATTATTTTTTCTTACCAGAGATTTACTCAACTTCCGTACTTGCGAAACCTCAGAGATTTACATCTTGTCGAATGGCAGTCTGTACTGGCATCCTTCCTTCCAGTTGCTGCATCCGTAGGCTGTCTTTCCCTTGATGATGGTTCCCTTTCCACACAGTGGGCAGGGCTTGCCTACCATTGGGTCTTCGTTTGCCGCAGGAGTCGCAGGCTGCGATGTTCCAGTCGCCGAAGGCTTTCTTGCCGTTGTTTTCTTGGCTGCAGGCTTTTTCTTGAGGTCTTCCTCGGTGGTTATGGTGACGTGGCGTGCGCTGTTGTCCGACAGCACGTCTTTCACAATCTGGTTGATCTGTTCCTTCAGTCCGTTGATGAAGTCGGCAGGGTCGTAGGTCTTGTGCTCTATGTCGCGCAACTTCTTCTCCCAGATACCTGTCAGCTCGCAGCTTTTCAGCAGTTCCTCATTGATGGTGTCGATGAGTTCGATACCCGTAGGTGTGGCAACGAGGTTTTTTCGCTGTCGCCTTATGTAGTGTCGCTTGAAGAGGGTTTCGATGATGCCGGCACGCGATGAAGGTCTGCCTATTCCGTTCTCCTTCAGGGCAGCGCGCAGTTCTTCGTCTTCCACAAACTTTCCAGCCGTCTCCATGGCTCTGAGCAGCGAGGCTTCGGTGTAGTATTTGGGCGGTGTGGTCCACTTCTCCGTGAGTGTAGGCTTGTGGTCACCGCTCTCTCCCTTCACGAATGCGGGCAGGGTGCGTTCTTCTACGTTTTCCTTCTTGCTGTTGTTGCCGTCCGACTCCTCCTCGTCGGTGTTTTTGTTGTTTGACTCCTTGGCATATACCTCTCTCCAGCCTGGTTCGAGTATTTCCTTGCCGCTCACTTTGAATTCCACCTTCTGTTCTTTACCGTCAGTCTCGCCGATTACTTCGCCCAGGACGGTTGTGGTAGAGAACTTGCAGTCAGGATAAAAGATACTGATGAAGCGCTTGGCAATGAGGTCGTACACATTGGCTTCCATATCTGTAAGTCCCGAGGGTGGCACTCCTGTAGGGATGATGGCATGGTGGTCGGTCACTTTGCTGTTGTCGAACACCTTTTTGCTCTTGGGCAGTTTCTTTCCTGTTGCTGCCAGTTGCTGTATTAGGGGCAGGTATTTCTGCTGGCTGTAGATCTTTGCCTGACTCACACCATTGAGAATCTGAGGACATTTGGGGTAGATGTCGTCGGTAAGAAACTGGGTGTCCACACGAGGATAGGTAGTAAATTTCTTCTCGTAGAGGCTCTGTATGAGCTTGAGCGTCATGTCGGCAGAATAGCTGAACTTCTTGTTGCAGTCCACCTGCAGCGATGTGAGGTCGTAGAGGTGAGGTGGCGCCTCGGTGCCTTTCTTCTTGGTGACAGCAGTCACGGTGAAGGGCTTTCCGGCGATGGTGCTGAATGCTTTCTCGCCTTCCTCCTTGCTGGTGAATTTACCGCTTGTGGCAGTAAACTGTGTGTCGCGATAGATGGTGGCAAGCACCCAGTAGGGTTCTGGCTCGAAGTTGTCGATTTCTTTCTGTCGGTTCACGATGAGTGCAAGGGTGGGAGTCTGCACACGTCCTATGCTGAGCACCTGTCTGTTCTGTCCGTATTTCAGGGTGTATAGACGTGTGGCGTTCATTCCGAGTATCCAGTCGCCTATGGCACGTGAGAGTCCGGCAAGGTAGAGCGGCTGATACTCACTCTGGTCTTTCAGTTCCTGAAATCCCTGTCGGATGGCTTCATCGGTCATTGATGAAATCCAGAGTCGCTTTACGGGACATTTGGCCTGTGCTTTCTGCATCACCCATCTCTGTATGAGCTCACCTTCCTGTCCGGCGTCACCACAGTTGATGATGCTGTCGGCCGCCTGCATCAGTCGCTCTATGGTACCAAACTGTCGCTTGATGCCTTCGTCATTGATGAGCTTGATGCCGAATCTTTGTGGAATCATGGGCAGGGCCGAAAGGCTCCATCTTTTCCACATGGGGGTATAGTCGTCGGGTTCCTTCAGCTCACACAAGTGGCCGAAGGTCCAGGTTACTTGGTATCCGTTACCTTCCATATATCCGTCGTGTGCCGAGTTTGCGCCTATGATGCGGGCTATGTCTTTGGCAACACTGGGTTTCTCTGCTATACAAACTATCATTCTTTATTCTTATTTCTGTTTGCAAAGGTACAACAAAATAATGAGAAAGGCATCATTTCAGCTCCTTTTTCTCATGGCAGAGAATAAAAAAGCCCCGTAAGGCTTGGAGGGTGTGGCATAAGTTTTTTAGGATATAGAAAAGGCACGGATTACAAGGATTACACGGAATTATGGTGCTAATAAAAGCAAAGCGATAATCATCTCGTATAAATCCGTGTAATCCGTGCCTAAAAAAACAACGAGATTACTCGTACTCCTGCCAACTCTTAATCTGCAGGTCGTCCTGCGAGAGTGTGCAGAAAGCCTCGATGAAGGCAGAGGCTAAGCGTGCGTTGGTCATCAATGGAATGTTGTGGTCGATGGCACCGCGACGGATTCTGTAACCATTGGTAAGCTCTCGCTTGGTATGGTTCTTAGGAATGTTCACGATGAGGTCGAACTTATGGTCGGCAATCATTTCCATGACGTTAGGCATGTCCTTGTGATCCTCGTCGGGCCAAGCCACGGCAATAGCCTTCACATGATTGTCGTTGAGGAACTTGGCTGTACCCTCGCTGGCATAAACGGTGTAGCCGTTCTTTACCAGAGCCTGGGCAGCATCGAGCATGGAAGCCTTCTCCTTGGTGCCGCCGCTCGAAATCATGATGCCCTTCTCCTTCGAAGGAATCTTGTAGCCAGTGGCAATCAGCGAGTTGAGCAATGCCTCCTCGAAGGTGTCGCCCATACAGCCTACCTCACCGGTAGAACTCATGTCGACGCCAAGTACAGGGTCTGCGTTCTGAAGACGGGCAAACGAGAACTGCGAAGCCTTCACACCCATGCGGTCGATATCGAAAGCCGACTTGTCTGGCTTCTGGTAAGGAGCATCGAGCATGATGCGTGTTGCCGTCTCGATGAAGTTGCGCTTCAATACCTTGCTCACGAATGGGAAAGAGCGGGAAGCACGCAGGTTGCATTCGATCACCTTCACGTCGCGACCCTTGGCCAGATACTGGATATTGAAAGGACCCGAGATGTTGAGCTCCTTGGCGATGGCACGAGAAATCTTCTTGATCTGACGGGCTGTAGCGAAGGAAATCTGTTGGGCAGGGAATGTCATCGTAGCATCGCCAGAGTGAACACCCGCGTACTCTACGTGCTCTGAGATACCGTACTCTACTACCTCGCCGTTCTGAGCCACACCGTCGAACTCTATCTCGTTGGTCTCTGTCATAAACTGAGAGATAACCACAGGGTACTCCTTGGAAACCTCAGAAGCAGCCTCGAGGAAGCGACGCAACTCGTCATCGTCGTGGCAAACGTTCATGGCTGCGCCGGAAAGAACGTAGGATGGACGAACGAGCACAGGATAGCCTACCTCGTCGATGAACTTCTGAACATCCTCCATCGAGGTGAGGGCGCTCCACTTAGGCTGGTCGATGCCCAACTTGTCGAGCATGGCAGAGAACTTACCGCGGTTCTCGGCACGGTCGATGTTCACAGGAGATGTACCGAGGATTGGCACAGACTGGCGATGGAGCTTCATTGCCAGGTTGTTAGGAATCTGACCACCTACCGACACAATCACACCACGTGGAGACTCCAGGTCGATGACATCGAGTACACGCTCGAACGAAAGCTCATCGAAGTAGAGACGGTCGCACATATCGTAGTCGGTAGACACGGTCTCGGGGTTGTAGTTGATCATGATAGACTTGTAGCCCAACTTGCGGGCTGTGTTGATGGCATTGACCGAACACCAGTCGAACTCTACGGACGAACCGATGCGGTAAGCACCCGAACCCAGTACGATGACCGATTTCTCGTTCTTGTAGTAGTTGATGTCGTAACCCTCTACGGCGTAAGTCATGTAGAGATAGTTGGTCAGGTCGGGATGCTCGCTGGCCACAGTAGGGATGCGCTTCACGGCAGGCAGGATGTTCAGCTTCTTGCGCTGGGCACGAACAGCGAGAACCTCCTTCTCCATATTGGTGTCCTGTGTCTTCAGTACGAAGCGGCCTATCTGGAAGTCAGAGAAGCCCAAAACCTTGGCCTCGCGCAATACCTCGGCAGGAATCTCCTCCAATGTGTTGTATTCAGAAAGCTTGTGCTTGTAGTCTACAATATTCTTCATGCGCTCGATGAACCAAGGGTCGATCTTGGTCAACTCCTCGATGCGCTCGATGGTGTAGCCTTCCTCCAGAGCCTGGGCGATGGCAAAGATACGGAGGTCGGTAGGATTGGAAAGCTCCTCATCCAGGTTGTCGAACTTGGTGTGGTCGTTGCCTACGAAACCGTGCATTCCCTGACCGATCATGCGCAGACCCTTCTGGAGCATCTCCTCGAAAGAGCGGCCGATAGACATGATTTCACCTACCGACTTCATCGAAGAACCGATCTTGCGGCTTACACCGGCAAACTTGGTAAGGTCCCAACGAGGAATCTTACAGATCATATAGTCGAGTGAAGGAGCCACATAGGCCGAGTTGGAAGTTCCCATCTCACCTATCTGGTCGAGTGTATAGCCAAGGGCAATCTTGGCAGCCACAAAGGCGAGCGGATAACCGGTAGCCTTAGAGGCAAGAGCAGACGAACGGCTCAGACGGGCATTGATTTCGATGATGCGATAGTCGTTGGTCTCGGCATTGAAGGCATACTGGATGTTGCACTCGCCCACAATCTGCAGATGGCGCACGCACTTCACGGCAATGTCCTGCAGCATCTTCACCTGCTCATCGGTGAGCGAACAGGTAGGAGCCACAACGATAGACTCGCCCGTGTGAATGCCCAATGGGTCGAAATTCTCCATAGAGGCAACGGTGAAGCATCGGTCGTTGGCATCGCGGATGCACTCAAACTCAATCTCCTTCCATCCCTTCAGGCTCTCCTCTACGAGCACCTGTGGAGCGAAGGTGAAGGCCGACTCAGCAATCTCCTTGAACTCCTCCTCAGTCTTGCAGACACCAGAGCCGAGACCGCCCAGGGCATAAGCCGAACGAATCATGATAGGATAGCCTATCTTGCGGGCAGCGTCGACAGCCTCTTCCATGTTCTCGCAGGCGTGGCTTACCGGCACCTTGAGGTCAACCTTGTTGAGCTCCTTCACGAAGAGGTCGCGGTCTTCGGTGTTCATGATAGCCTCTACCGATGTGCCGAGAACCTGCACACCGTATTCCTTGAGCACACCACTAAGATAGAGTTCTGTACCCACGTTGAGGCCAGTCTGTCCACCCCATGCGAGCATGATGCCGTCGGGGCGCTCCTTCTTGATGATTTCAGTTACAAAAAAAGGTGTCACTGGCAAGAAATAAACCTTGTCTGCGATACCTTCACTTGTCTGAATCGTTGCAACATTGGGATTGATGAGGATGGAACTGATACCCTCCTCACGCAAAGCCTTGAGGGCTTGCGAACCGGAATAGTCAAACTCACCTGCCTGGCCGATTTTCAAAGCACCGGAACCCAGTACGAGGACTTTCTTAAGCTGTTTCTTCATCATTATTTTTATAACTATAAGTTTGTTCTTGAATTGTATCTAATGCTTAGGATTGTATTTGGGTTGTTTAGGTCAAATACACTATTTCTGGATGCAAAGTTACATCATTTTTTTGACTTCTGCAAATTTCTTTGCTTATTAAATAATATCAATAATAATATTTTTCTTTTAAGAATGTTTTGAGTTTGTGATATTTTTATTACTTTTGCAAACGTTACAGAAAATATACCCAACTTTCGTTGGGTGGAGAAGTTAAAGAATTTAGAGAATTTAGAGAAGTTAAAGCCATAAGCTATACAGCAAGAAATACAAGCCAAAAAGCAGTTGTCTTAACTCCTTAACTCCTTAACTCCTTAACTCCTTTAACTCCTTTAACTTCCGTACATATACAAGACATAAAATTTATAGCAAAAAGATTCTTATACAACAATGAAAGTCGGATTATTCGTCCCTTGCTATGTAGATGCGCTTTATCCTGAAGCGGGTGTGGCTACATACAAGTTGCTCAGACATTATGGGCTTGAAGTGGGATATCCAGAAAGACAAACCTGTTGTGGTCAGCCGATGGCAAATGCTGGCTTTCAGGACAAGTCTATGAAGGTGATAGAAACCTTCGATGATATCTTCAAAGATTATGACTACATCGTGGCACCTTCTGCCTCGTGTGCAGCCTATGTGAGAGTTTATTACCCTAAGATTTTGGAGGGCAAGCACGACTGCGTGGCTTCAAAAAAGATTATGGACATTGTGGAGTTTCTGCACGATGTGCTCAAGGTCGACCATGTGCCGGGCAAGTTTGCCCATGTGGTGAGTGTACACAACAGTTGCCATGGCGTGAGGGAGTTGGGACTTTCCTCCCCCTCAGAGCAGCATGTAGCTCCTTTCAACAAGATCATCGACCTGTTGCAGATGGTTGAAGGAATCACCATCCACGAGCCCGAGCGCAAGGATGAGTGCTGTGGCTTCGGCGGCATGTTCTCCATCGAGGAGCCTGCCGTGTCCACACGAATGGGCGAGGACAAGATTCGTCGCCACATGGCTACAGGTGCCGAGTATGTGACCGGTCCCGACTCTTCGTGCCTCATGCACATGGCAGGCATTGCCAAGAAAGAGAAGATGCCCATCAAGTTTATTCATGTTGTACAAATACTATCTGCAGGACTATGAGTACAGAACATTCCAAGAGAGCTGCGAAGTTTACGCAGAACGTAGAGAAGACCACCTGGCACGACAACACCTTCTGGTCGGTGCGCCAGAAGAGAGACAACATGGCGCAGCAGTTGCCCGAATGGGAAGACCTTCGCGAGCATGCGTCAGAAATCAAGAAACATACCATCACCCATCTGGCCGATTACCTCGATATGTTCTCCAAGAATCTGGAGAGCCGTGGTGTCAAGGTGCACTGGGCAAAGGATGCACAGGAGTTCAACGAGATAGTGCTCGGTATCCTCAAGGATCACAACGTGAAAAAGATGGTGAAGTCGAAGTCGATGCTTACCGAGGAATGCGAGATGAATCCTTACCTCGAACAGCATGGCATTGATGTGGTGGAAACCGACCTGGGAGAGCGCATCATACAGTTGCTGCACCAAAAGCCCAGCCACATCGTGATGCCCGCCATCCACCTGAAGCGTGAGGAAGTGGGAAGAATGTTTGAGGAGAAAGGCATCTCTAAGGAAACAGGCAACTACGACCCGACATACCTGACCCGTTGCGCCCGCCATCATCTGCGCAACCAGTTTATGGAGGCAGGAGCCGGAATGACAGGCTGCAACTTTGGTGTGGCAGCCACAGGCGACTGTGTGGTATGCACCAACGAGGGCAATGCCGACATGACAACCTCCATGCCCAAGCTCCACATCGTGGCGATGGGTATAGAGAAGTTGGTTCCCGACTATCAGTCTTTGGCCGTGTTCCAGCGCCTGCTTTGTCGCTGCGGTACAGGTCAGCCCACCACCACTTATACCTCTCATTTCCGTCAGGCTCGTCCGGGCGCCGAGATGCACGTGGTGCTGGTAGACAATGGCAGAAGCGACATCCTTGCCGACAAAGACCACTGGCAGACGCTGAAGTGCATGCGTTGTGGCGCCTGTATGAATACCTGCCCCGTCTATCGCCGTTCGGGAGGATACAGTTACACCTATTTCATCCCCGGCCCTGTCGGTGTAAACCTGGGCATGCTGAAGAATCCACAGCAGTATGCCGACAACGTATCAGCCTGTACCCTGTGCTTGTCATGCGACAATGTCTGTCCTTCCAAGGTAGGACCAGGCTCGCAGATTTATGTGTGGCGTCAGAGTTTGGAGAAACTGGGCAAGGCCGACCCCATCAAGAAAGCCATGTCCAACGGAATGAAGTATCTCTTCGATCATCCTTCGCTCTATACCACGGCCCTGAAGTTTGCACCCCTTGCCAATCTTGTGCCAGAGTGCTGTACACACTTCAGCCGTCTGAATGCATGGGGCATCGGACACGCCATGCCTAAGTTTGCGAAGAAATCGTTTCATCAATTATGGAAGGAGGGGAAAGTAAAATGAAAAAAGAAGAATTGCTGAACAAACTGCGTAAGAATACGCACGTTCAATTCGATATGCCTGCCGTGGAAGTGAAGGGCATCCAATACGAGGATACTTTGAGACAGTTCGTTGAGATGACAGAGTCAGTGGGTGGACACGTGATAGAGGCCAAAGAAGGCGAGAGCCTTGACGAACTGGTGAAGAGAGCATATCCCGAGGCAAAGGTTTTTGCCTCTCATCTTCCAGAGATAACGATAGCTCAGAAAAACCCCGATACGGTGGCAGAGGCCAACGATCTGAATGGCACGGATGTGGGAATCGTTCGTGGAGCATTGGGCGTGGCAGAGAACGGCTGCGTCTGGATTCCACAGACGATGAAAGAGAAGGCCGTGCTTTTCATCTCCGAGTATCTCGTCATCATCTTGGAGAAAGATAAGGTGGTGAACAATATGCACGAGGCTTATGCCCGTATCGAAATGGATTCGAAGTACAACTTCGGCACATTCATCAGCGGTCCTTCAAAGACTGCCGATATAGAGCAGGCACTCGTCATGGGAGCACAGGCTGCACGAGGTGTGACGGTAGTGCTCGTGTAAGCAGGGGATATAATAAGGTACTCAACTTTCGCAAATGGGGAAGTTAAAGAAGTTAAGGGAAATTATCACTCTCTTCGGTCGTTTGGGAAGTTAAGGGACAATAGCCTTTTTTGTTGTATTTTCAGCTATAAAGCATTTGTCTTTAACTTCTCTAACTTCTCCATTAGTAAAAAGTAAGGTGTTTTACTCCATCACCTCCCAGAAACTCTCGGGGAGGCTGATGTTATTTATCTCCTTAGCCTCCTTGAACAGTGGGGCGATGTCCTCTGGGTCAAAGCCGGCAATGCCGCAAACGATGGGTGTTACCAGGAACTGCTTCTCGGGATGCTGACTCCTCTGTTTTTCAGAAAAACTTTGCCAACTGATGTCCAGCCATCACGGCGATGAGGCCAAGGATGAGGCTGCCGAAGAGATAGAGCATCATGTAGAGATATTGCTCATCCTTCATCAGCGATGAACCTTCGTTCATGAAGGTGGAGAAGGTGGTGAAGCCACCGCAGAAGCCTGTGGTGAGCAGCAACTTGGTGGAGGGATTCATCCATCCGCCGCCATTCCACGAAATGCCGGAGAGAAATCCGATGATGAAGCAGCCCAACACGTTTACTGTCATGGTGCCGAAGGGGAAAGCTATGAGGCTGCACGACTGCACCATCTTGGAAATCCAATATCTCAGGCCGCCTCCAAAGAAGCTGCCTATGCTTACGATTAATACTTCTTTCATATCTGTTTCTTGTCTTATATCTGTTTTCTTGCTTTGCCTCGGAAGCTGTTTCGTGCCAGTGCCGACTCGCAGTCGCGGCAAAGTGCTTCCGAGGCATGATGATGTTTGAAACCCTCTATCAATGCCGTAGCCCTTGGCGAGGAGAGAATATCTTCGAGCGACTGATGGAAGAGGTTGCCCAGCACGACATCACCGTTATGGTCGAGACAGCAGGGCACGAGGCTTCCGTCTGCCAGCACACCTATCTGCTTGATAAGCGCCTTGCAGAACACCTCTCTTCCCTTGACGTTACTCTTGTCTTCCTCGCTGTTGCCTGTTTCCTGTCCTTCTTCTTTGTTGTCGAAGTTGGGCCACTCGAACTTTCTGTCAAACTCCAAGTAGAGATTGTCGCTGAGGCGGAATCCGTCGGGACGCTCTTTCCAGGGCTTAGGCACGTACTTCTCGATGAGGCTCATCACCTCTTCGTTCTCTTGGTCCATGCCTCCTTGGTTCCATAGGCGCAACACCATACAGGTGCCTTTGGCTGCTGCCTGAGTGGAGAAGCGCATCACCTCATCCATATAGTCGGACAGTCTGCCGTGTGCATTGCTCTCGTGCGAGTGGACAGAGAGTTGAATCTTGTGGGGCAGCGTGTCTAAGAGTTCCATGGCCCGATGCAGAAGGGTGCCGTTGGAGGTAAGCACGGTCTTGAATCCACGCTCTCTTGCCAGAGTGATGAATTGTGGCAGCAGAGGGTGGAGCAGGGGCTCTCCCATGAGATGGAAGTAGAGGAAACACACTTTGCCTTTCAACTTACTGGTGAGCAAGTCGAACTCTTCTGCCGTGAGCTGTCTCTTCGCTCTGTTGTGCTTCGGACAGAAGTGGCAGTTCAGGTTGCACGTGTTGGTTATTTCTATATAACAGCGGTCTATCATACTTCTATAGTCAGTCTTGATTTTTTGTCGTCACTCATGAAGTGTGGTGCAAAAGTAACAAAAAATAGTCATTCGTGGGCATTTTGTCTCTCTAACTTCTCTGGCTTCCCCTAACTTTTCTGTTTTTCTTCCCATGCCAGTATCAGGGCGACAACACCCGAATAGCTTTTTCGGCCTTCAGAAACGTTGTTGCCCTTGAGGTAAAGGTCGAAGACGAAGTCTTGTGCGGCATCAAGCACCTTGCTTCGCTTGCTGAGCCAGTAGTGGCGGTCGTCCTTTGCCAGCCGGATGATCTCGGGCCGGATATGGTTCAGAAATTTCTCTCCCTCCTTTTCGCCTAAGATATCGAAGACATTGTGGAGCACATGGAAGAAGATGTGGTAATATCCGCTGAACCTTACTGCTTGGTTGGTTGATGAAGTGCAGACAATATAGCTGTAGAAGTTGGCTTCGCCCTCATTGGCTATTCCTAAGAAATGTGCATATTCGTGTGCATAGATGGCAGGATAGTCGTGAGGGCGAATGTCGCCATTCAGCGTAAACTCGCAGAAGAAAGGAGCCATGCTGCCCGTGACGCCCGCCATCGAGCTGAGGGGAGTGAACACCATGGTCTTGACATGGGGATGAGGGTTGAAGGAAGGGTTGATGCCTTCCTTGTGTCCTATTTTGTTGTATCCTTTCAGAACTGCATCCCGCACCCGATTCTTCAATCTATCATCCACAAAACCATTGAATTGACTTTCCCTTTGGCCGTCGAACGCTGTTTCTTCACTCTTCACTCTTCGTTCTTCACTCAATAAGTTGAGGCTGTCGGCATAGCGATAGGCAAACTCGCGTAGCTTGTCCTTATCTACTTCTGCTGGTTTCATGCCTGTGCGCTGATAGATGTTGGGCTGCGAGTAGTTGAGTCCCCAGGCCATGTAGAACCATACGTAGATCCACAGCAGATATTCTGCCACTCTTCCCCACACCGTCTTTGTCTTGGGATAACAACTCCCCTTGGGTGCCAGAAAGGCGTAACGGCGGGCAAGTCGTTTGCGAAGGACAATCTCGTAGAGAGGATAAAGAATGACCCATGCGATGCTGAGGGCGATGAAGATGTCGCCAATGGCAAACGGGAAGATGCCCGAAAAGGAAGAGAGTATTCTCCCGATGGTGCTGTATATATATAAGGTGTAAATGTAGCCTAAGTATGGGCTCCATTTAATGACGAGAACGAGGACGAGCAACGATAGGAGCAACCAGTGTCGCCATCTTAGTCGGTTGAAAGTATTTGATAGTTTCATGCTGTGGTTTTATAATGAGAATGTTCATACATTTTACAATGCTGCAAAAATACACAACTTTTCTGAATTATTGACAAGGTGACTCTGTTTTTTTCCTATATTTGCAATCACAAAGCAGATTATTAACTTTAACATATAGGAGGGTGGATTATGAAAAAGTCATTAGAAGCATTCGAGGCAAAGAACCTGGAGTATGAGAACATCTACAACGAAGAAGATGATCGTAGAGAATATAATTCTATTTGGTACAACTAACCATCTTGTTTGAAGCTTTTACCCACGTGCTGTTGAATTTCTGATTCAGAGTACGTGGGTAAATTTTTGTCATTTCTCGAAGTGCTGATAGTCTTTGCTGTGCTTCCAGTCGCCACCCCATCTGAATCCTTTTTCTTTGAAAAGGCGATAGCATAAGTCGCCCCTTTGAATCATGTATGCGTGTTTCTTACTGCGGTCGAGATAGGGACGTGCTGTGGCTGGTTCTATTACTTCTTTGCCATTTCTCAGTCGTTTGTGGTAGGGGTTGTAGAGGGTGTTGATGTCTACAGCCATTCCTCTGCCGTGCTTTGATACGGTGTGGGTATGCGAGATGAATCTGAAGTTAAAGCAAGAGGAGTTGTTGGCTCTCATGGCCCGTTCGTCGTCTGCGTTCCAATAGTCGATGAGCCGCATCCGTTCTATCGGATATTTTGCCCGGTAGAGTTTGTGCAGAATGTCGAGCACATCGTTGGCTATGGCTTTGTTGACCACCATTTCTCCCACAATGCTCCTGCCTTCCTTGTCGGTGTGCAGGCAGCGCAGATAGCGCAGCTCGCTTCTTGGCACGGTACAATTCTTCTTGTATGTTTTTCCCTTCATCATACTGAAGATGATGTCGGGGATGGGCACGACATAAAAGAAATGGTTCTCGCCCTTATTGCGGATGCTTTGCTCTGTGACGGTCTCGCCAGGGTTCTGTGCTTTCAAGGGCATACAGAACAGCGAAGAGAGCATGATGCACAGAAGGAGGAGTGTCTTCGCCAACAATCTGCTTGCCGGGATGTAATGCGAGTCTTTTATTTCGCCAATGACGATGATACTGTGAAGACTGCCTATGCAGTCGATGTTGCCGAGGGTGTTGAGCATGAAGTCCTGATAGTCTTTCATGTCGTGTGCATACACTTTGATCTGGAAGTCGTAGTCGCCTGTGGTGTTGTAGCATTCCGTTATCTGGTCAATGTTCTGCACGGTGTCCATGAATTGCTGTATCAGGTCGTGAGTGTGCTGCTTCAGTCGGATATTGCATAGCACGATGACGTTGTGCCCCATCTTGTGATGGTCGACGATGGCTCCATATCGCTGTATGTATCCTTCTCGTTCCAGTCGTTTCTGTCGCTCAAAGGTAGGTGAGGGCGAAAGGTGTACTCTTGCTGCAAGTTCCTTGACGGTGAGCCGGGAGTTCTGTTGCAGCAACTTCAGTATCTTGATGTCTATGTCGTCGAGTTTTTCTTCTGTTGCCATAATCTATTCTTCTTTAAATGTGCATTTTTTACAGAATAATATTCTGCGTATCGATTGTTTTGACTGCAAAGTTAGCATATTTTTCTGAATTATAAAGATTGTTTGGCGGATAAAATTCTTCTTTCTACCTTTGCAGCCGAAAAAGAAGCATCTCTGCCGTCAGAAAAGCAGGATGCAGACAGTCATCATTACACATAATATTAAAGAAAGGGAGATAAAGACATGAGCAATGTGAGAAATCTACATTTTGAGGCTGTGGGCAGCTATTTGCGCCCAGCCGAGTTGAAGGAGGCCAGAGTAAAGTTTGCCGAGGGACAGATTTCGGCTGTTGAACTTCGTAACGTTGAGAACCGACTTATCACAGAAGTGGTCAAACAGCAGAAGGCGCATGGATTGCGCTATATTACTGATGGCGAGTTTCGTCGCAGCTATTGGCATCTCGACTTTATGTGGGGATTTGGCGGCGTAGAGCACATAGAGTTGGATCATGGTTATCAGTTTCATGGCGAGGAAACCACGAAAGGCTCCCTCCGTCTTACGGGAAAGATTACGGGCGAGAATCATCCCTTCATCAAAGATTTCTTGTTTGTGAAGCAGTTTGAGGAGGAGGGCGTAGAGGCCAAGCAGACCGTACCGGCACCGGCACAGTTTCTGGCAGAGCTGTTCCGAGGAAAGAATGCCGAGAACACCCGTCAGTTTTATCCCAACACCACAGAACTGATAGAAGACATAGCCAAGGCCTATCGCACATTCTTCCACGAGATTTATGCGGCAGGCTGTCGAACTGTACAGTTGGACGACTGTACCTGGGGCATGATTGTAGATGACGATTTCTGGAAGTCGATGGCAGGCACGGGCTTTACCCTGGAACACGAGGCCCTGCAATATCTGAAGGTCAACAACCTTTCCATAGAGGGAAAGCCCGAGGGGCTGACCATCAACACGCATGTGTGCCGTGGCAACTATCATTCCTGCTATGCCACTAAAGGTGCCTACGATGCTGTGGCTCCTTATCTCTTTGCCCGAGAGGATGCCGACACATTCTATCTTGAATATGACGATGAGCGTTCGGGTGGCTTCGAGCCTCTGCGGTATGTGGCTGAAGGCAAGAAGGTGGTTCTTGGTCTGATAACCAGCAAGTCGCCTGTGCTCGAGGACAAGGCCACAGTCATAGCCCGCATTCATGAGGCGGCGAAGTATCTTCCTCTCCAGCGTCTCAGCCTAAGTCCTCAGTGTGGTTTTGCTTCTTGCGAGATAGGCAACAAACTGACAGAGGCAGAGCAGTGGGCCAAGTTGGATCTTGTGCGAGAAATCGCCGAGGAGGTTTGGGGAGCGTGATGCTTCCCCTTGTCTTGCAAAATCATCCGGGGCAATGACGTGTTCTTACAGCGCAAGTATATTTATACAAGAATTGCCGAAAAACAGCATCTCAGTTGGGAAAAAGAATCTGCCCAACTGGGAAAATAATTTTTCCTAACTGGGAAACCTGAGTTCGGGATAAGAAATATGCTTTAAAAGTTGGTAATCTCGATAAATTT
>OIYY01000294.1_pt1 | contig 37301 bp, 37 predicted proteins | sample 1588341 | NCBI WGS metagenome assembly OIYY01 (sample SAMN03283287) | human gut metagenome | biome: human-associated habitat; material: feces | host: Homo sapiens | place: Peru | collected 2012 | reverse complement strand
CTTAGAAAAAATCAAAAAGATGGGTTTGTTGTAATCCATCTTTTACTGTTTATCACTTATTTGTTTTTTAAGGATCTCTATCATCTCTTGTTTTAATTTATCATCAGCTCCTTGCCAAATAAGTTCTAGAAAGACACCCATACCAGGTAATGTTTCTTCATCATTTTCAGCAATTGATTCATCTATTGCTCTTTTAAGCTCATCAAAATCATCACCTTTAAAATTATTAATAATATGGTTTCTTATACTTAAATCCATTTTTTATCATCTCCTAGACATATTTTTACCAAAATAATGAATATTATACTAAAAAAGCTTTTGCTTTTAAAAAAATTAAGATATACTTAAGATGTAAGGAGGAGATAAAGATGCCAGTATGGTTAATTGTAGTTATCGTTATCGTTGTTATTATTGCTCTATGGTTTATTGGTACATATAATTCATTAGTAGGACTAAGAAATAGAGTAAAAGATCAATGGAGTCAAATCGATGTTCAATTAAAAAGAAGAGCTGACCTTATTCCTAATTTGGTAGAAACAGTAAAAGGATATGCAAAACATGAGAAAAGCACTTTCGAGGATGTTATAAAAGCAAGAAATGCTGTAGCAAATGCTTCTACTAAGGAAGAAGAAATGAAAGCAAATGGAGAATTATCTGGAGTATTAAACAGATTATTTGCTTTAGCTGAAGCTTATCCAGAACTAAAAGCTAATGAAAACTTTATGAGTTTACAAAATGACTTAAAAGAAAGCGAAGATAAGATTAGCATGATGAGACAATTTTATAATGATACAGTACTTTCTTATAATAATAAAGTACAAACTATACCTAGTAATATAGTTGCTAATCTTTGTCATTTTAAAGAAGAGACATTCTTCAAAGTAGATGAAAAAGATAGAGAAACACCAAAAGTATCATTTGAATAGACTTGCTAACTTATGCAAGTCTTTTTAGGAGGAGAATAATGAAAAAACGATATTTGCTTATTATTATCGCTTGTTTCTTTTTACTTAATCCACAACAGGTGAGGGCAGTTGAAACGACTAAGAAATTCTATAGCAATATTGATATAGAAAAAGATGGTAGTGTTAAAGTCAAGGAGTTGTTTGAACTTAGTGGAAATTATAATGGATTAAGAAGAATTATAAATTATCGAAATAGTAATGCTAAAGAGTTTAGCGGTAGTGTTAGTGATTTAGAAGGTAGTAGTATTTATAATGGAAGTGGTATTACTGATTTACAAGTATCAAGTGTTAGCAATAGTAACTTAACCTTTAATAGTTTAAATGAGGCAGTAAATTACTTTACTTTAGTTAATTATGCTAATAAAGGAGAAAGTGGAGTTTATACAAGGGAAGATACTAGTAATGGTGTAAGTCTACTTGTTTACAATCCATCATCTAAAAATGAAGCTTTTTATCTTTCTTATACTATTCCTAATGTTATTGTAGTACATAATGATATAGCAGAATATGCCTTTAATATCTTTGGTAGTGAGTATGAAGAAAACATTAAAGACTTTAGGGTACAAGTTAATTTACCAGGCGAAGATAGTGACTTTAGAGCTTGGTTACATGGACCACTTAATGGTTATATGGATAGAACTGATAATAAAACAGCAGTTGCTACTTCAGACTTTGTTGGAGCCTACAATCCAGTAAGTATTAGAATCCTATTTAATAAAGATTTAGTACCTAATGCGACTAAGTTTAGTGGAATGACTGCTAAGGAAGATATTATTAAATATCAAACTAAACTTGCCGATGAAGCTAATGCTACTAGAGAAAAAATAGCAAGAGAAAACAACACTGTTAAAATAATAACTGTAATTTGGTATGTAGTTACTTTACTACTTTCTATACTGACGATTAAGAAAACAAAAGACTCTAAGAAAACAGATTTTGCTATGGAGTATTATCGTGATTTTCCAGGAGACTATGGGCCAGAAGTATTAGAGTATCTTCTATCTAAAAACGTAACGGAAAAGAGTTTATCTGCTACTATCTTAAATCTTATTTATAAAAAAGTTTTAAAAGTAGAACCTACTGATATGGATAAGAAAAACTATCGACTTATTTTTCAAAAAGATAGCAATGTAGTACTAACTAAAGCTGAAGAAGTAGCTAAAAAGATGTTTATTGATAGAATAGGAAATGGGGAAAGTGTTGAGCTTTCTAAGATTAAATCATATTGTTCTAAAGAATTAAATGCTAGAAATATTATGAATCTTTATAATGATTTTGTTAAAGAAGGAGTAAATCTTGGAAAAGCGGAAGGCTACTATGATAAGATGCCTAAAGTACAAGTTATTGCCATTATAGTATCTTTATTAGGATTTTTAATAATGCTTTTAGGAATACAATTAGAAGTTGATTTCTTACCAGCTACAATAGCAGGAATAATTGGCTTAATTAATATGATAATTTTAGCTTTTCAAAAAACCTATACTAAAAAAGGAGCCAAGGAATATAAGATGTGGATGGCTCATAAGAAATTCTTAGAAGACTTTTCAAGATTTGATGAGAAAGAATTATTAGAAGTACCTTTCTGGGATAAATATTTAGTATATGCTACTGTATTAGGTTGTGCTGATAAGTTATCTAAACAGATGAAGATAAAAATGGCTACTATGAGTGAAAATGGTACTAATCCATATCCATACTATATGTATAATAATGACTTTACATATATAGGCTATGCAGTAAGTAATAGTATTTCAAATTCAGTAAATCAAGCTATATCTTCATCAAGAAGTTCAATAGCAGCTTCAAGCTCATCTTCAGGTGATGGATTCTCTGGTGGATCAATCGGTGGAGGTGGAAGCTTCGGTGGAGGCGGAGGTGGAGGAAGATTCTAATCTTTCTTCCTTTTTTTTGAAAAAACGTACATTTTGTACGGAATTTATATTAATTTGATATTCTAATAGAAGATTTTATTCTTACTATAAAACCTTTTAGAAAAGAAAATAAACAGGCTAAGACAATTGTTTGATCAAGAATTAGAAATATATTAAATATAGCATAGAATCTATTAAAGATTAAGAATGATGATATTTTATTCATTACTAATATATAAGGATAGTCATAGTATTTACTAAGTAGTAATGATGGTAGTAGGGCTATTAGAAAATATTCTAAGATAATGATTAATAATGAGAAGAGAAATCCTAAAAGATAAGCTTTTCTCATTTTTTTAGTTTTATCAGTAGCAAAGATACTAAATAAAAGAAAAGGTAGATAAGTATAACTACTAAATAGTAAGGCTCCTTTAATAATACTAGTAGAGTTAAAACTACTAGATAAATAAGCTATATCAAGGGAGTGAGTAGCACCTGATATTTGAATTACAAATAAAATAATAAAGATTATTAAAGAGATGAAGGCAAGATGAGCTATTTGATCTAGTTCTCTTTTAGAAATTAGTAGAGATGTTAAGATAAGTAAAATAATTAAATAGAAAATATTACATTCTCTTAAGAAGTTTCTATTAATAAAGATAGCTGTATCTTTTAAAAGAATAATAGTAAAGATAATAATAACTGGTATTAATAAATAACTAGGATTAATCTTTTTATAGATAATATTTTTAGTAATAGTAAATAAAAACACATCAATAATAATTCCTAGTAAACAAGCAATTAAAGTATCATTACCACTTATCCTTATTATATTATGTCCATATAAGAGAAAGAAAAAGTGGGTAAAGAAGAAAGCTAGACTAAAGATATATAACTGATTATTTTTATTCTTGATCATAATTATCTTCTCCTATCTTTATTTTAATATTAATTTTTTCATTGGGATTAATTAAAGTTGTCTTGATATTGTTATCTTTCTGATATGTTAAAAATTCATTAATCTCTTTTTTGAATAATTTTTTAATAGAATTTGTTAACTTCTTACTATTATTAATATCACTAGAAGATATATCCATTGCTATAGTAACAGTATCTTTTACTAACATAGACTTAACATTATTAAATTCTACTTCATAAGACTTATTATTAATAGTTATTTCTTGATGAAAAGATGTTAACTTATTATTTAAAAGATAATTAATCTTTGCCTGTTTAGCATCTATTAAAATATTTTTTTTATAAACTTCTAATCCAGTTGCTGTCAGAGTCTTATCTAAAGAAATAATAGGAAGAGTACTTTCTCTTTTTTTATTAACAATATCCTTTAGATAATCTTCAAAAGTACTAAGATAGATATTAGCATCATCTATTCTTTTTTTATTTATTTCTTTAATTATTTTATTGCTACTATCATACTTTTTAAATAAACTTTTAATATCACTATTAGTGCCTACTATTAAATAATTCATTTGTGTAAATTGTTTTTGAAAGTAATTAATTATCTCCTTATCTAATAACCCACTTTGAAATACTACTAACTTTAAATGACCATAGTAAGCTTTCTTATTATTAATCTTTTTAGCTTTAAGAAAGATACTTCCTAGACTATTACCTTCAAAAGTAGAGACTTGATAAATTGATTTAGTAGCATTATCAGTCTTTTCTTCCTTAATAGTATTAACAGTTAGAAAGTATTTATCATTAACTTTTTCAAGACCTATCATATCTACAATAACCAAGTCATTCACTTCAACATAAGGAGTATAACCAGTAAGTAGTAATAGTATTAAGATAGGTATAATCATCTTTTTCATTTAATTACCTCTTTTCTTATTTTTAGTTAGGAGGGGATTTCTTTTTAGTCTTTTACTACTTCTAAGTTTGATAATGGCATCTCCCAATTCTTCTTTAACAAGGGGTGAGAAAGGAGCAAAGTAAGGATAATTTAAGGCTTTAGTAGTAACAAGTGAAGAAAGTAAGAATAAGAAACCTATATAGATACCAAAGATACCAAAGAACATAGCTAGAAACATCATTAAGAAACGAAGCCAACGAAGGGAGGCAATCATCTCTTGAGATGAGAAAGCAAGTCCAGAAATAGCTGATATTGAAATAACTATAATCATAATAGGGGAGATAATACCAGCTGATACGGCAGCATCTCCTAATATTAATCCTCCAAGAATAGAAACAGCACTACCAGTAGATGATTGTTTTCTAATATCACTTTCTCTTAATATTTCAAAAGAAATACTCATAAATAAAGCTTCTGTTAAAGCTGAGAAAGGAACACTTTCTCTTTGAGCCATAAAGTTAAGTAAAAACGGTAGGGGAAGGGCTTCTTGATTATGAGTAGTAAGAGCAATATATAAAGCAGGTGTAAAAATAGAGACAATGAAAGCAAGCAATCTAATAATTCTAATGAAACTAACGTTAATTGCTTTTTGGTAATAATCATCTGGAGTATGTAAAAAATCAACAAAGAAAGAAGGAGTAATTAGAACATAAGGGGAATTATCAACTACAATACAAACTTTTCCTTCAAGAAGAGCTTGACTAACTCTATCAGGTCGCTCACTCATTAAAACAGTAGGAAAAAGAAAGTTCTTATCATCTTCTAAATAGCTTTTTAACATACCACTATCAATAATGCCATCTATCTTAATATTAGAAAGAATATCTTTTACCTTTTTAACGGTATTTAAAGAAGCAATATTTTTCATATAAATAATGCCAGTCTTACATCTTGATTCCTTACCAATAAATAAAGATTCAACGTAACAGTTTTCAGTTCTTAATCTTCTTCTAATAAGACCAATATTAGTATTAAAGTTTTCATTAAAAGAGTCTTTACTACCTCTAATAGTTATTTCACTACTAGCTTCATTAATTCCTCTATCAAGTGTTGCCTTTGCTTCAATAGCTAAAGCTTCATTCTGATAAATAATAAGAGCGAAACCTTTATAGATATAGTCTAACATCTCTCTTTCTTTAGTTAAAACCTTAACCGTATTATCAGGTAGATTATTATAAAGGAAAGTAATAATATCATCATCACTATAAGATAAATTAGTGATTTTAGTTAGAATATAGTGATTAATAAAGTCACTACTACATAACACTTCATTATGAATTAGATTAATCTTTTTATTATTAAGATAAAACTCATGAGTTACTAAATCAGTATTAGTTTTTAACTTACTATATAGTTTTTCATACATTTAGTTATTCACCTCTAGAAGTAGTATGACCAAGAAAAATAAAATTATTAGAAATGTCCCATAATTTCCCATAATTTCTAGATATTTTTACCAAACTTATTAGCTATACTTAATTCATGAAAGGAAGTGATAGATGAATAATTAGAATAAAATCTGATACTTTAATTTATCTTAATAAATATAGAAAAAGAAGGTGATAAATAGAGAAACAAATATGATATACTGGTGGTGGTGATTTGAAAATGTATAAAATATGTTTTGTAGAAGATGAAGTTGATTTACAGACGGTTGTTAAATTGTATCTAGAAAAAGCAGGTTATGAAGTTATTTGCTTTGAAAAAGGAAATGATGCTATTAATTATATAGGAAATAAAGTAGATGCTTGGATACTAGATATTATGTTAGGAGATGATGTCAATGGTTATGATGTAATCAAAGCAATTCGCGAAAAATATCCTGATGTCCCGGTTTTATTCACATCGGCAAGAGATCAGGATTTGGACCGAATTTTAGGCCTAGAGTTAGGAAGCGATGATTACATAACAAAGCCTTATTCCAGTAAAGAATTAGTTTTACGAGTTAATAACTTAATAAAACGAGCTTACAAACAAACGGAAAGTCATATATTAGAAATAGCCTCTTATCAAGTTGACTTAGACCGAAGAGTTGTAAGCAAGAAAGATAAAGAAATAAAATTAACAACTCTTGAATTTGATTTATTAGTCTTACTCTCAAAAAATATTAATAAAAGTTTTTCAAGAGAAGAAATACTAGAGTCAGTATGGGGCGATGACTACTTTGGAAGCGATAGAGCAGTCGATGACCTAGTAAGAAGGTTAAGAAAAAAGTGTAAGGATTTAAATATATTAACTGTTTATGGTTACGGATATAGGTTAAGCTTATGAAAATATCAGGTAAACTAAGTCATCAGTTATTCTTATTAATCCTCGTGGTATTTGCAATTACCTTCTTAATGTTAGGAATAATTTTACCCCAAGTTGTAGTACCCATAACTGAGAAAAATATTTATAATTATTTAAAAGAACCGTTAGAATTTATCCAGTCTGATATTGATAAAAACTTAGGTGATAGTGAAATTGCCTATATCTATAAGTTTGGGGAGACCTCAGCTTATAGTGAAAATTTACATGACTTAATGAAATTCAAAAATGTAGGAGAAATTTTATCCTATATAAAAGATGATTATGGTAGATTTGTCTATCGCAATCAAGTATATTATTATTACACACTCCATAATGATAATGTTACTAAGATTGCTATTACAAACGATAGTTATATATTAAAGACAAAGACAGATATACTAAACTCAATCCTACCAGTAGTATTAATAACCTTTTTAATAATTGCCTTTTTGCTAATATTGTGGGGTAGTATCATTGTTAAAAAAATAGAAAAGTTAAAACAAAAGATTGATCATATAGATGATGATACTTACGACCACTCCCTATCATTTGCAGTAGAAGATGAAATTAAATCTTTAGAAATGGCAATAGAAGATATGCGAATTTCTCTAAAAGATCAAGAGGAATATCGTAATCAAATGTATCAAAATATATCACATGACTTTAAGACACCTCTCACCGTTATAAAGTCATATATAGAAGCTTATCATGATGATATGGAAGATGCTTCAACTGTTTTAACTGTTATTAGTGAACAAACAGAAAAACTAGAATTAAAAGTACATTCACTTCTATATTTAAATAAACTAGACTATTTAAAAAATAATATGAAAAAAGAGTATACCGTAGTAGATATGGAAAAAATAGTAGATGCTGCAATTCGTGAATTCAAATTTAGAAGACGCGATGTTAAGTTTATTGTTTCTTTTGATAAAAATAGTAAATTCTATGGAACAGAAGAATACTTTGAAACAATAATTGATAACCTCTTAGCGAACTTTTTACGGTATGCTGATAAAACGATTAAGATAACTGCCAAGAATAATCGTTTAACATTATATAATGATGGTCCAAATATTGACTCATCACTCCTTGATGGAATCTTTACTCCGTTCCGAAAAGGTATTAAAGGTGAGTTTGGACTAGGTCTATCCATAGTTAAAAAGACATTACTACTTATGGATTATGACATTACAATTAAAAACGAAAAGAAAGGTGTTTCCTTTCATATATTTAAGACTTCTAATAAATAGGAGTCTTTTTGGTTATACTTATTACTGGGTGATAAAAGGTGAAAATATTAATTACAGGTGGTATATCAGGACTTGGATACAGTGTAGCTAAAGAACTAGCTCTTAAAGGACATATTGTTTATCTTGGGGTTAGGACCAAGGAAGAAGAAACTTATCTAAATGAAAAACTAAAAAGGGAAAAGCTAATAATGTTTCCTTTAGTACTTGATCTTACTAATGATAATTACACTATTCCAAATGATATTGATATTCTTTATTTAAATGCTTCTCTTGGAAAAGGGGGTAGTATTCTAGAAGTAAATAGCAATTATCTAACTGATACTTTTAATGTTAATATCTTAGGAAATGTTAATCTAATTAAGAAGTATTTAAAAAATAGAAAAAAGGGGAGAATAGTACTAACTTCTTCACTTGCTGGTTTTCTACCACTTCCTTATCTATATAGTTATACTTATACTAAACTTAGTCTTTATCATTTAGCAAATACTTTAAGATTAGAGTGTCTTTATCAAGGACTTGATATAGAAGTATCTACTATCTTACCAGGAGCTTATTATACAGGATTTAATCAAGTGATGATTGATAATAAGGATAAGTCTAGTTTTATTTATAAAGATAAAGCTTTAAAGATGACAAAGTATCAACATATACTTTTTAATTTATTAGAGAAGAAAGACTTAACTAGTTTTGCTAAGAAGATAAGTAAGGAAATTACTAAAAAACATCTTAAACGTATTATATCTTTACCATATGATCAATTTATGTTTACTAAGCTATATCTTTTTGTAAAGTGGTTGCTATTTATCTAAAATATAAGTATAATAGCAAATATGGTTGTGATTAAATATGGAAAAGAAAGTTATAGATACTTTAGATTTATCTTCTGATATTATTAAGAGATTAGAAGAGAAGGAAGAAGAATTAAAAGAAGTAGATGATACTAAAGATGAAAAGGAAAAAGAAATAAAACTTTTCTATCAATTAAATGATGAGATAAAAAGGGAAACTGATTCATTTAATTCTTTTAGTAAAGAGATGAAAGATAAGCTAGATAAAGTAAATAGTTCTAAGAAGAAAAATAATACAGCTAAGAAATTATTTTATCTAATGTTAGCGATGGAGCTATATAGAAAGACTCCTAAGAAAGCTTCTTTATCCTTTATCTTAGTAGAGAGTTATTTAATATCTAAAGTATTAGAAAATACGTATAGTGATAATACTGATTATCAATCTATCTGTGAAGACTTCCAGAAAGAGATATTAAAAGGAATAGATGATATTGATTCTTTTATTAAGAAAATAGATACTAATTTTGATACTATTTCTAGGATGAAAAAGGAATTAACAAGTAAATATAAAGATTATTTAGATACTAATCCTTTTAAAGATTTATTTATGGATTTAGATAATGTTACTACTTTGTTAGATTCAAGAAGGAAAGAGTTAGTAGATATTCATAAATCACTTGATGATAGTTATAAACTTAGTGAAGAAAAAATCAAAATTTTATCATATAGCTAAAATTTATCAAAAAAAGGTTGTCAAACGTTTAAAACTATGATAATATTAAATTGTTCTTGATTTGGCGAGGTAGCTCAGTTGGCTAGAGCGCTCGGTTCATACCCGAAAGGTCGAGGGTTCGACTCCCCCTCTCGCTACCAAAAGGAAATCTGCTCGAACTTTTCGAGTTTTAGATAAATAACTAATTCAGAAATGGATTAGTTTTTTAGTGTTATTAAAAACTATCCTAAAAAGAAAGGATGGTATTATGGTAAATATTATTAAAGAAGAATTACCTATTGAAGAATCGCTAAGAAAGAAATTAGAACTGATATGTTAGTTTGCTAAAGCAACAACAATTATCAATGGAAACATAAGAAAAATAGATAGAACTAATTTAACTTATATTGAACCAAATAGAATTATTATAAAAGATAAGACTTTCTTAATATTCAATTATTCTAATGAAGTGTTTATTGAAAATCTATCCAATAAGATTAAATTATCTGAATTAGAAGATTATTTAAAAACTAACTAAATACTACTATTCCCTAATCATTGTGTAGTTGTAAATGATGTGAGACCAAGTTTATAAAAAAATTAAGCAATATGATACAATGATTTTGTTATTGTTAAATATTGTTTTTTTTTAGGTACTTCTAAATAGTTAAATTTATTTAATTATTTAGAAGTATCAGTAGAAGCTTTAGCTTCTATAATTTGTTTTCTTTTTTCAAGTGGAGAAATCCAATTAAGTACTTGCATTGGTATGTTATTACTTCTTTTTAAGTAAGCTTTCATTTGTACTTTCAAATCTTCATATGAATAAAATGATAAAAAATTATAAAATCTATTTTGATCATTACGATGACTTCGTTCAACTTTCCCATTATGTCTTGGAGTTCTAGGTCTAATTAATTGATGAGTGATTTGTAATTCGTTTAGTAGGTTATCAAGAGGATGTATTCTTGCAGTTTCCTTAGTATAAGTGAATTCAGAACCATTATCGGTTTGAATTTTTTTAGGTTGGTATCCAAAATAAACTATTGCTCTTTTAACAAAATCTATAGTTGAAAATGACGATTGTTCTTTATATGGATAAATAAATCTTTCTCTTGATGCTTCATCAATCATAGTATATTGATAAAATTTCTGTTCATCCGTACCAGTATAACAAGATTTAGGTACATATTTAACATCCATTTGCCATTTTATCCCAATATCAGTTGGAGTATCATATGGTTTAGGGACATACTTCTTTTTGCTTTCTTTATTAACATAAATACCCATTTTCTTCATAACTCTAAATAAAGAAGCTGCGTGTCTTGAATATCCTTTATCGGCTCTTAATTTTCCATATAATTCACATAGAGAAATATTAGGATTTCTTCTTAGATAATCATTAATCCATTTTATTTCTTCATCTGTATGAGCATTAGGATGTTTTCTTATTGGTTTGTGCGATTTGTCAATTAATGATTCTTTTGTACCATCAAATTTTTTATTCCATCTCATTAAAGATGATTTAGAAATTTTATATCTTCTGCATACAAAATGTACAGAAGTTCCTGTTCTATATAATTTTACAGCATAATATTTTGTGTTTAATTCATGTGGTAAATATCTACTACTTTGTGATATACTTGTCATAGGCGATAGTTCCTTTCTTTAAAATGTGTGTGTTTACAATAACTATTTTAAGGTATCTATCGCTTTTTGTATATATAAATGGTGTCACATCAATTGTAACACTACACTAAATACTACTATTCCCTAATCATGGAATTGACAAATCTTAAAAAAATGATATTATATATAACCAATGAAAGAGGTATTCTCTAGAAATGGAGGTACATCATGTTAAATTGCAAAGATAAAATAAAATTATATAATATGAATTATATTGAGGAGTCAGTAGTATTTAGACTTTACTAGATACTATTGTCTCCTCTTTTTTAGTAAAAGGAGTTGAGATTTAATGAAAGATGAAGGAAGAATATGTGGTTTATATTTAAGAGTATCAACTGAAGATTAAGCCAAAGAAGGATTTAGTTTACCAGAACAAAAAGAAAGATTAGAGGCACTTTGCAAGTTTAAAGGTTATAAGATATATGATTATTACCAAGATGCTGGAATAAGTGCTAAAATAGGTAATCATAGATCATAATTTGATAGATTAATAGATGATACTAAAAAATGGCAAAATAAAAATATGGACTGCTCCATATAAAAACACTAAAAGAACTAAATTATTGTATAGTAATGATTTATATAGTTATATAATAATTCTTGAAAGAAACAAAAATGATATGCATATTATAAGCTCATATTTAATTGATGAACCTGGATATCTAAAAAATGTATTAAAAGAATATAATAAATATAAAAAAAGTCTCTTAAACAAATTAAGAGGCTTTTCATTTTAGTATAAACGGATAACGCAACTAATAAAAGTTGCATCTCCAGGACTCATATAACCCTTGGTCATTGAGTAATTAAATTGTAGCACAAATTATATTTAAAGTCAATCCATGGACATTTTGTACTACATTATATAGTATTCACGTTATTAATTAATTATGTATAATAATATTATTATTTTGTTTTAACTTTAGCAGAATTAATTATTTTTAAGCTTTCGGCAATTTGAGGTTCTAACTCTTTTATTTCATTAAGTGAATAGTATTCTTTACCAGTATGTCCTTCAACATAATCACTTGCTTCAGTAAGACAAACTTGATAATTATTTTCTATTAAATATTTATAATATTCTTCATTATATGTTGTACTTATACCATCAGAATAAACAATCATATTTTCATTTGGCAAATCATATAACTCAACATGACTTCCTAAACCACCTAAAATATTTCTTCTATAATATATGTATTCACTTACTTCATATGTTTCTTTATTGAAAAGTAAATATACATTTGCACTATTATATAATTTTACTGCTTCACCATTTTGCATTACATATTTATAATAATCATCTACATTTGAATATTCAGAAGAAATAGAAACATTTTTAGGAACTCCTTTTTCATCTTTATTACTAGTACAACCAGCAGTTCCAATCATTACACCAGCTAATCCTAATGCTAATAATCCTTTCTTAATTTCTATTAATTTGTTTTTGTCCATATATATCCCCCCAAAAAACAAAAGTCAAGATATATTATAGCAAAATTAATTTAAAAATCAACTTTTTTTCCTAAATTTATAGGTTAATCTTTATTAATCTAAAAATTATGTTATTATTATAGTGATTAGTTGTTTATCAACTATTCCTAAGGTTTCGGATATACTATTTGTCCGTACCAATGAAGATTATAGCTGAGTTTTTTGACTCGGCTTTTATTATATAATTTTATTATGGATAAGGTGATTTAATATTGATTTAATTAAATTAAAAAGAGAATTAATAGAACAAAAAAATTCTAAATTTAAGGGTAATATTTATCACTTTTCAGAAGTTACTTTCGCTTATAACTCAAATAAAATAGAAGGGGGAAAGTTAACTGAAGATGAGACAGAAGAAATATTTTCTACTAATTCTTTTCTACCTAAAACAGATGATGCTATTAAACTGGATGATTTAATAGAGATGAGGAATCACTTTAGCTGTTTGATTACATGCTTGATAATAGAGAAAATTAATATTATGTAGCTAACTCTTATACCATAAAAAATAAAATGTAGATGATTCCTACATTTTATTTTTGTCTAATTAATTTTTTTAACATATTGTCCTTTTAAAGCAGTAGCTCCTTTTTTATTTTGTTGTTCTAGAGTTAAATTCTTTGTAAAGGCAAAGTGGGCAAGTAGTTCCTTTCGATTAGCTTCAATACCTTCTACCATTACTAAGTCACCAATTTTTAATATTACCTCATCGTCTTTATTCTTAATATAATTTCTTGATCTAATAAATCTAATATTATCACCTTGCTCGTATTCAAAATATCCAGGAATATGGGTAACTGTGTTTAGATAAGCTCTTTCATTATCGATTCCTGTTATTGTTCCATAATATTTTTTTTCTTTATGACTATCAACATAATCCATCATTTTTACTTTAACAACTTCTTTTTCAAGTAAATCGGCTTGTTGCTCTTTAAAGGAACAGTGCTCACATATTTCCACTAATTGTTCTTCACTTTCAATTGATTTTAAATCATTAGTAAGATAAGAATCAATTATTTGTTGAACTTTTAAGTCAGGATATCTTCTAATAGGAGAGGTGAAATGAGAGTAGTAATTAAGTCCTAAACCAAAGTGACCTAAAGGATAAGGTGAATAAATAGCTCGTGGTAGGGCTTGTAGCAATATCTCTGAAACAATGGGGTATTCACTACTATCTTTATATTCATCTAAAACCAATTGTAAATAACTAGAAGTATCTATATTTTCTACTTTTGGTAAATCAATACCAATACTTGTAAGTTTATCCTTTGCTTGCTCTAATCTTTTAGGATCAGGATTAGCATGAACTCTATGAATAGATCTGCCGATAGTAAAGTTAAGATATAAATCAGCACAATAGTTAGCCATAATCATAAAGTTTTCAATTATCTTACCAGCCTCACCATTATCTTTCTTTTCTATTCCCATAATATTACCTTTATCATCTTCAATAATTGATACTTCTTCTTCACTAAAAGTTAGCATACCTTCTCTTTCCCTAATAGAAGTTAATTTATCAGATAGTTCTTTCATAAGCTTTAAATTATCAGTATAAGGAAGATAATCTTCATCGATTTCACCATCATCTAAAAGTTTATTTACCTTAGAATAAGCCATCTTCTTTCTAGAAGTAATACAAGAATTAACTAAGTTATAATTAATTAGTTCTCCATTTTCATCAAGTTCCATAATAATACTTTTGGTAAGCCTTTTAGTATTAGGATTAAGTGAGCAAATACCATTTGATAAGATATGGGGTAGAGCAGGTATAACAGTATTAGCAGGATAAGTAGATAATCCACGATCATATGCTTCTTTATCAAGAGCTGAACTTCTTTTTACATAATGAGCAACATCAGCTATATGTACACCTAAGATATAATGACCATTTTCCTCTTTAGTTAAACTAACAGCATCATCCATATCTTTTGTTTCATCACAATCAATTGTAAAAGTAAGAAGACTATCACTGAAGTCATAACGATTAGCAAGTTCACTTTTTAAAACAACTTGGGGAAGATTATTTGCTTCTTCCATAGCTTCATGAGAAAAATTAATATCAAAGCCATATTTAGCAGCGATAGAAATAATATCAATGTTAGGATCATCTATTCTACCAAGTTTATCAATAAAATCTGCTTCATAGTATTCATCAGTTTTAGTTAAGGAAACATCAGCTAAGATTCTGTCTCCTGGAGCAAGGGACTTCATATCTTTAGAAGAAATACGAACATTTATCTTTTCTTTAGAAGGAAGTAGTACTGGTTCTAATTGTTTAACTCCCTCAATTTCTACCACCTCTAAAACTACATGACTCATCTTTCTAGAAATAATTTTCTCAATATGTTTACCTTTTCTAGTAACAGCTAAAATATCTTGTTGGATAGCACCTTTTAATTCATCACCTAGAGGATAAATCTTTTTATCATCAATTTTAAAGAAAGCTCTTCCTTTACTATCTAATTCTAGTTTTGTTAAAGTAAGACCTTTAGGCCACTTCTTATATGAGTTTTTATCATGAAAAATTTTACCATTTTGCTCAAGCTCTGTTAGAGCAATATGTAACTCTTCAATAGATTTAGCATTTTTTGCTACTGCCATTCTCTTTATTTGACGATAAGTTAATTCTTCCTTATCAAGTTTTCTTATTAAATAATCTATAAAAGAAGTAATATCTCTTTGTACTACTTTTGTAATAATTGGATTTTCTTTATCTGTTAAATTAACAACTACTAAATCCTTATCAAGAATGGTATCACACTTAATCATTTCACTAGTAATTTCTACCTTACCATTCATAAGCATTAGACCATTATCACCCTTAGTAACATGTTCTATTCTATGAGTAGCTTTGGGAAAGTTCTTATAAATATACTTCTTAGGATTATAAACATCTTCTTCAATTTGAAGAAGATATAAAGCTTCTAAGAAATTACTTCTTTCTTGATAACTATTAATATTCATTCTAGAATACAAATTTTTAAAACTTATAGTGTTTTCTTTCTCTAACTCACTCATTATTTTTCTTTTAAAATCATCAATTTTTTGCATACTTCTTACTCCCTCTAACAATAAAAAATGACGTAGTAAACCCTACATCACTTAAAAACAAAAAGATGTTAATATAAGCTTTTTTACAATTACACCCATATTAACACCTCCCTTAAATAAACTATACCACAAAATAGTCTTAATAGAAAAGTATTTTTACTCAACAGTAACAGATTTTGCTAAATTTCTTGGTTTATCAATATCTCTTTCTAAAAGTAGTCCTGTATAATAAGAGATTAATTGTAGAGGAATTACTTCTAGCATAGGAGTTATAAAACTACTTCTTTCTGGTATTATAATAGTGTTAGAATCATCTTCTCCTTTATTAGTTACTAAGATGATATTAGCACCTCTTGCTCTTACTTCACTTAAATTGCTTTCTGTTTTTTCATATAATAATTTATTAGTATTACCAGCTATTACTAAAGTATCTTTATCAATTAAAGATATAGGACCATGTTTTAATTCACCAGCGGCATAACACTCTGATGATAGATAAGTTATTTCTTTTAACTTTAAGTCTCCTTCTCTCATAATAGCATAGTCAAGACCTCTTCCTAAGAAGAATATCTTTTTACTATCAACTATTTTTTTAGCAATAGATTTGTATTTATCTTTATTTTCTAATACTTTTATAACATCGTATTTAATATTTTTTAATTCACTAACTATCTTATCTATTTCATAAGACTTATTATGTTTTACTAAACTAGATAGGGTAAGTAGTACTAGTATTGCTATTTGAGATGTGTAAGCTTTAGTAGTAGCCACTGCTATTTCACTGCCTGACTTAGTATAAATAACTTCATCTACTGCTAGACTAATACTACTATTTTCAACATTGATTATTCCTAAAGATTTAGCTTTAGTTTCTTTAATCTTCTTAAGACAAGCAAGAGTATCAGCGGTTTCCCCTGATTGAGAAATAAATATTACTAAGCTATTTTCATCAAGAAAGTTTTTCTTATAACGATACTCACTAGCAAGATAGACATGTGTTTCAACATTTGCTTCTTCTTCAAATAGATACTTACCAACTAATCCTGCATGATAAGCAGAACCACAAGCTACTATATCAATTTTTTTATATCTGTTAATATCAATTAAATCTAGATATTTATTATCTTCTAAGTAATAATTTATTAAATTACTTAAAGTATCTTTCTGTTCCATTATTTCTTTTAACATAAAGTGATCATACTTATCTTTTGAATAAGTAAAGTTACCATCTTTAAACGTTTGTTTTTCTTTAATTAATTCTTTTCCTTTATTACTATAGAAAGTTATTTTATCACTATTAATTGAAGCCCATTCTAAGTCATTTAATAAATAATAATCGCTACATTCACTTAAGATAGTTGGAATATCACTGGCAATAAAGATAGTATCAGTATTTACTCCGATAACTAAGGGACTATCTTTCTTTATAACAAATATTTTATCTTTAATATCTTGACATAACAAGACAATAGCATAGCTTCCTTTTACTTTAGTCATAAAACTAGTAATAGCTTTATTTATATCCTTCTTCTCTTGGTAATAAAAATCTATTAAAGCACAAGCTACTTCTGTATCAGTTGTTGATTTAAAACTATATCCTTTACTACTTAATATATCTTTTAACTCTAGATAATTTTCAATAATACCATTATGTACTATAGTAATATCTCCTACTGTATGGGGGTGAGCATTAATAGTAGAAGCTACTCCATGGGTTGCCCATCTAGTATGTCCAATAGCAATATCTGATTTAGTATCAGTATCTATTAGTTTTTTTAAGTCTTTAACTCTTCCTTTCGTCTTTGTAGTTTCTATTTTATTATCAGTAAGAAAAGCTATACCACAAGAATCATATCCACGGTATTCAAGTTTCTCTAATCCTTCAATAACTTTCTTAATAGCATTTCCTTTCTTATTTATAATTCCCATTATTCCACACATATTTATCCCTACTTTCTAATATCATTTTATGAATCTCGTTGATACTTGTCAAATTATTATACACTAATTTACATTCTCTTAAAAATTTGGTACAATCAAGTCATGTTCATGTAGCTCAGTTGGATAGAGCGTTTCCCTCCGAAGGAAAAGGTCATGGGTTCGAATCCCATCATGAACACCATAATATTTTAATTATAGGGGGAGAAGATGAATTTACTAAAAGACAAATATATAATAGTGGAGGTTATTCCCACTAGTAGTGATAGTAAGAAAGGTATTATTGCTCAGCTATCAGCTTTAAAACTAGATGGGATAAAACTTATAGATAGGTTTGATTACCGAGTTGATGAAAAATTAGTTAATAATAAAGATTTATTAGAAATGATTAGTTATGATAAAGATAATTTTAAGTATACAGATAATCCTGATTTGCTATTATCAGAGTTTAAAAAATGGAGTGGTGATTTACCAATTATGCTTATTGAAAAAGACTATACTAAAGAGTATTTAGCTAGTCTTAATAATAAGATGGAATTAGTGTATCCATACTTAGAAGTAGAATATAATTATGATGTATTTAATACTATTATGAATAAATATCAAATAGAAGCTAGTAACTATTTAGTAGATATTATTTATGAAGCCATTATTTTAGAAAGTAATAATGAAAAGGTGAATAATGAATAGAGTAGGTTTGATATTTGCCATGAGGGAAGAACTAGATGAAGTCTTAAAACAAGTAGAGATAGAAGAAGAATTTACTATTTTTAATCTTACTTTTTATAGAGTAGTTATTAAAGATATAACTTGTATCTTAGTTGAATGTGGGGTAGGTAAGGTTAATGCAGCTAGATGTAGTCAGATTATGATTGATGTTATGAAGGTTGATTCTATTATTAATGTAGGAGTAGCAGGAGGAGTTGATTCGTCTTTAGCAGTCTGTGATATTGTAATAGGAGAAAAGTTAGTTCAACATGATTTTGATATAACAGCTTTTGATCATGCAAAAGGTTATATTCCTAATGTTGGTGTTTATCTTGATAGTGATGAGTACCTTTTAAGAATAGCTAATGAGGTTTCTAAAGAATTTACTGATATAGGGTTTCATAATGGTGTAATTGCTAGTGGTGATATATTTTGTACTAGTGATAAAATGAGTCAAAAAATTAATCAAAAGTTTAAAGCTTTGTGTGTAGATATGGAAGGGGCTAGTATTGCTCAAGTGGCTTATTTAAGTGGTATTCCTTTTCTAGTAGTTAGAAGCATATCAGATATTCCTAATAACAATAATAGAATTACTTATGAAGAATTTCTAGAAAGTAGTTCTAGATTAGTAGCTAAGTTTTTAATTAGTATGATAGAAAAAATTAGTATTTCTAGAATATAAAAACATCTAAATTAAGGTAGATGTTTTTTAACTTTGATATTATTTTTAAGAGCATAATTAGAAACACTTCTAAAGTTTTCATCATATGGATATGTTTCTTGTCCAAACTTTAACCACATTTCTGAAAAAGATTCACCATTATTTAATAGCTCTTTAACTCTTTTATTATTAATGACTTCGTTATTTGGTTGATTGTTAAGATCTACACATTTTTCTTCATCATAAAGTTTGCTTTGCAAATCACACTCTAGCTTATCACATTGATAGGCAAAAATAGCTTCTTTTGTTTCTTTGGCATCAAACTCTAAAAATAAGTCTTCTAATGTTTCTCCGTCAATCAATTCATTCAAGATAGTATGAACAGCTTTATGTTCAATTATCTCTTTACTTTTACTATCAATTTCAAACTGGGTTAAATCACCAATTACTGTTTCTCCAAGTTCATGAATAGCAAGCATTAAAATAACTTTCTCTAAATTTATATCGTACTGATACTCACTTTTCATGGCAATAGCAAGCATTTGGACACACACCATAGATGTGTTCAGCTATACTTTCAACCCTTTCTCTTTTGATATTCCAAACTTTCCAGCCACTTCTAACAATATCCTTTAGTTTATTACAAAGCATTTAATAGTTAAGTATTCTTTCTTCTTTTGACATAATTATTCCTTTCTATAACTAGTTATTATATTAATGTTTTTTAACTTTAACTTTTTCCTTGATTGGTATTAGTGATTCTATATCATTATTATTTAAAGTTACTAATTTAATAAGAGTGTTTTTTTGTTCTTCTGTTACGTTACTTGGTACTTTAATAACAGCAAGACTTTTATTTAGGTATGATTCGTATATAGCATATTCTAAATAATCTACAAGTATAGCTTTATAATTATAAACTCCTTGTCTAAATTGATATAATTCTTTTTTTTCTAAAATACTATTAATATCAATATTATAAAACTCTTCCATAAATTCTTTAATACTATTTTCAGAAAATGTCTCTTTATCTATTGGATAAAAGGAGATAAAGTCACCATCCTTATTTATTATACCTTGTCTATTAATAGGAAGGTTAGGGTAAGAATAAATTTTTAAATTTTTCAAGTATATCACCTTAATAAATAATATGACAGAAAGTAAAAAAAGTTTCTTGCTATTTGAATAAGTTATATGCTAAAATTTAGTTGTATGCCGGTATAGTTTAGTGGTAAAACAGATCCTTGGTAAGGATCAGCGGTAAGTTCAATTCTTACTTCCGGCACCATAGGGGAATCCGCTCGAACTATTCGAACTTTTAGATAGATATCAATCAGAAATGATTGATTTTTTTAGCTGTTAAAAAATCATAGAAAGGATTTGTCTATGGTAAATAGTATTAAAGAAGAAATTAAAATTGAAGAATCTTTAGAATCGAGGTTAAGAGTAATATGTGATTTTTGTAATACTAAACCAACTATAATAAATGGAAACATTAGAAGAATTGATAAAACTAATCTTACTTATATAGAATCACATAGAATATATATTAAAAACAATTTATATCTAGCATTTAATTATTTAAGTGATATATATGTTAATAACCTAGGTAAGAAGGTTAAATTATCATAACTTGAAGATTATATAAAACAAGCATAGGTCTTAACTTTCGAAATAAAAACTATTATTATAAGTAACCAATAAATGACAAAGAGACACCGTCTTTTATTAGAAAACGAGGTACATCTATGGTCAAATACACAATTCATTTAAATAAAATAAATAATAGAAATATTAGAGGAGTCAAGAGTATTACTTGTTAGTGCTTTTATCTCCTCTTTTTTAGTATTAAAAAGAGCGATAATATTATGAATGAAGGAAAGAAAATAGCAGGACTTTATATTCGTGTAAGTACTGAAGACCAAGCAAGAGAAGAATTTAGTTTACCAGAGCAAGAAAAGCGTTTAAGGACTATGTGTGAGTTTAAAGGATACGAAGTATACAATGTATATGAAGAACGTGGAATAAGTGCTAAAACTGGTAATTATAGACCTAAATTTAAGATATAAGAGATAAAAAAGTTAACACTATTGTAGTATTGAAATTAGATAGATTAACTCGTTCAGTTGCAGACTGGGAAAAGATACTAACTTTTCTAGAAGAAAATGATGCTTATTTAGATTGTGCTAATGATGATATAAATATAACAAATGCTAATGGTAAAATGATTTCTAGAATACTTACATCAGTTAGTCAACAAGAAATAGAAAGAACAAGTGAAAGAACTAAAATAGGACTTGCTTGAGCAATTAAGGTTGGACATATTCCTCATCAAGCACCTTTAGGATATAAACATGAAGATAAAAAATTAGTAATTGATTATGCTACTAAAGATGTAGCAATAAGAATATTTAATGTGTATCATGAGGGAATGTCTTATCAAACTATTAGTAATGTTTTAAATGAAGAAAAATTGTTAAATAAAACTAATTGGAGAGATTCAACTATATTTAATATCTTAACAAATGAAATATATAAAGGAGATTTTGTTCATGGTAAAAGAACGAAGAAACCTACTTATTATTTTGATGTAGTTGAACCTTTGGTTACAAAAGAGTTTTGGGAAGAATGCCAAGTTCAAAAGAAAAAGAATCAGAGAAGTTTTCAAAGAAAATTATCTTATCTATTTATGCAAAAATTAAAATGTCCAAAATGTAAAAGAATACTCGGTGGAAAAGCAACTACTAGAAAGAATAATAACTCTTATTACTACTATTATTGTAATGATTGTAAGATTACTTATAAAGAAAATGAAATAGAAAAATTAACTGAAGAAAATTTGAAATACCAAAATGGTTTACTCAAAAATTTGATTTTGATTTAAACAAGTATTCATATTATGGCAATATTATAAGATAATAGTTTTAACAAATGAATTGACGAAAATTTTTAGTAGAATATTATAGTTATTGATAAATTATTAATATTTTAATAAAATTAGTAATAAATTAAAAAATGCTGTATAATGGATAGAAAGTTAAGGTGGTTGAACATGAGTAGTGAACTACCCATCACCTAAATGTAATGGGCTTCTAAGGAGCTAACGCTCCTATTTAAGAAGTTTGATATTTAAGTTTCCACCTAAGCAATTAGGCAATCCTTATTCTTATGGGCGTGTCCACTTCGCCCCTACCGTATAGGATATTCATATCCACAACGCTACTTTTACGCATAATATTCAACGCACCATTTATATCTGCATTGAATGTTTTACCATTTGCCGTTTCGTATAGACCACGATGTACTCGATTACCACTAAATTCATATTCTTTAGGATTATCGTTATTATAGACAGGAATGTTATCTTTATCCCAAAAGCTCGCTTTTGAAGTGTAGGATTCTTCCTGTTCTACATAAGTGATACCATTAAGCTCACACATATATGCCAACTTATCTCTAAGGCGACCGTATGGTATATTTACAAAGTTTTGGTTATTTTGCTTACCGATATGACTGTTTCTTTGGAAAGTCACATTGTAGCCTGCTATAAGAGTGCCTATATCATTGTTAATACAGTAATCTATAATCATACGAGCTGCTTTGTTCATATAATCATTAACCTTATTGTTGCAGTCCCTGGCGATAGCTTTCTGCCTGTTAGTAGGCTTTTTACCAAAGTGCTGCTTATCCTTAATAGATTGTAAACGAGCATTTTCTTTGTTAAACCACTGATTTATAGATTTAAGCCTTTTTCCATCAACAATGAATGACTTACCTGTACTTGATACCGCCGTTACAAGATTATTTACACCAAGGTCTAATGCAAGTGCATTTTGTGTGTTTAGATTTCTTTGAATACATTCAGTTTCATATATATACTGAATCTCAAAGTACCTTGCATTTGCCTTTGGTAAAATGCGAATCTCTTTAACCTTCTTATCAAGTAATACAGGTGGAATGGTAATCTCCACAACCTTATGCGTTTTTTTAAAGTTGTTTGAAAATGGAAGTATTAATTTATTTCCATTAAGTCTCACAAAACCTATGACAAGTGTTGTATATCCGTCTTTTGGAAGATAACGTGGCAACTTACAATCCTTAAAGGAATATTTACCTTGTTTTGCAAGCTTTATCAAACCAAAGAATGATTTAAAACTACCATCAACCTCTTTAAGTATTTGTTGTGCTATATTTGAGTTTAATTCTTTGTAGTTAGGACTGCTTTTAAGAAGCGTATAGTTCTTCTCATACTTCAAGAATTTATCCTCTGTAAAGTAATACTGCCGAACATTATATATGGCTTCGTTAGTAAGATTTTTAGCTATATGGCAAAGTTCCTTAATTGATTTGTAATCTTCCTTAGACAGATGCTTTATCTGCTGTTTTACAGTAAGATACATGCGTTTCCCTCCTTTCGTCAGATTTAGAGAAATTCCCTATGTATCTATTATACTGATTATTTTCCAAGAAACAATATTATCAGTAAAATATATATTTCGTGGTCGCTTACATCCCACCACCTAAAGGTAGTGGGTTTTACGCTCTAAGTTATAAAAAGAAGAATAAAGACGTATTAATTATGATAGATGGAGAATCAGAAACATTTAAAAGAGTATCTAAAGGTGATAGAATTAAAACTAAAGATGGTTATTATATAGCTGGTGAAACTGGCAAATTGAAGAAAGAAGTAAAAAAGTCCACAAAGTTAGATTTTAAAACATGGTTATATTTATATATTACACATGCCGTTAGAATAGAACATCCTCCTGTTATAGATGTAGAAGATAAAAGAACAATGTATGTTAAAGATAGTAAAAAAAATGAAGTATATGTATTTAGAAATTACGATGAATATAAAGATTACTTTTTAATGTATCTAGATAGTATTGAAGAAGACGCTATAGATTTAGCAATTTATACTAGAGGAAGTAAAGGTCAAATAATTGCCTTAAAAAAATTATGTGAACATATTATTGTTAAGAAAAAAATAAATGACTTTTATAGTTCAATAACACAAGAAAAGATAGATAAAATTCATGCTAAAGGAAAACTTACTCCTTTAGAAGCCGTACAAATGTGGGAATCATTTGATTTATGTGTTGAAGGAAGTAAATCAGTCTTCTCTAAAAGTAGATGCCAATATTTTGCTTATAAATGTCATGAATGTTTAATGGAATCTGCATCACATAAATTGGAACATGATCCAATTGAATTTGAATTGGTAAATTCAACTAAAGAAGAACAAGGACCAGTTAAAAAACTAGTTTCAAATAAGAAATAGTAGGTTTAACTAAGGCAAAAAAATTTAGTGAAGATGCGTATTGTTTATGATTACTATATTCATATTTATTTTCGGGTAAAAAAATGGTATTAAAAGATGATTTAGATGAGTATTATAAAGCTATTGAGAAGAATTTAGAAAATACAGATGCAATGGATTTATATGCTACTGTGTGGCATGATGATCCATGTATTTACTATCCTAGTGAAGGTAAAAATGGTGAAGTGTATTATGTTTTATATCCTAATTTCGATATAGATAGAGCAAAATCAAAATATATTGGTTGTTTGTCGACACAAGTTTTAGTTGCAACACAAGAAAAAATGCACTGAATTGTTTAGGATTACAATTAAAAGTTGGAAATATTTGTAAAAGGAATAATTACCATATTGGTATTGTTAGTGCTCCTACATTTATGAATCAATTTATTGAAAAATTAAAAAGTGGAGAATTAAAAAAGTAATAAGGATATATTAGAATTTGTAAAGAATTATGGTGCTAAAGACTTATTAGAATGTTTAAATTGAAGTAAATGGGAAGAATATTTTTTGTTATTAGAGAAAAACAATGATGACAATCATTTGAACTTGATTTTTAAAGAAAACAACGAAATTTTAGGATTAGTTGCAATTAACATTTTAAGTGAAACTGGCATAGTTTATTCAATAGTATTAAAATCAAATGAATTGTTTTCAAAAATTAATCTTATTATTGAAAATAAGATTAAAGAATTAGGTTGCAGTGTTATAGAATATAAAATAACTGCAGAACAAAGTGAATTATTAAAAGAAACAAATTCTAATGGATTCAATGAACATTCAATTAGAATGGAAAAAGAACTTTAAATGATAGGAGATGAGCTGAATGCCACATTATAATGCTTATGATAGTTTTAAAACAAAAAAAAGCATGGAAAAAAAACAAAGAGCTAAGGAAAGAGCTTTTGGAAAAAAAGAGGAAAAAGTAGAAGATTTTGTTATTGATCAATCTTCTGACTATGGTGTTGTTATAGAAGTTAGATATGATGATGCTTACATATTATATAATGGTGATGTTGTATTAGCAAAATTAAGAAAAGACGTCAATATGGTTTGTAATCAAGTTATTTTCCCTGGTGATAAAGTTTGTTTATCACAAAATGAAAATAATTTTACAATAACTAATTTATTAAAAAGAACATCTATTTTATCAAGAGTAAAAAAAGACAGTACAAGATTAGATGATATTGGATTAACAAAAAATATTGCAGCAAATGTAGATTTAGCTGTTATAGTAGTAGCAGCAAAAGAACCGCCTTTACATCCTAAATTTATTGATAGATATTTAATGATATTACAAAATAGTAATATACCTGCAATCATTTGTTTAAATAAATGTGATTTAAAGACTGAGTATGAAGATGAAGTATTAGATGTTTATCGTGAAATTGGTATTCCGATAGTAGAAACTTCAACATATAAGAATATTGGTGTAGAAGAAATTAAAAAATATTTATCTGGAAAACAAGCAATTTTTGTAGGTAATAGTGGTGTTGGTAAAAGTAGTTTAACTAATGCAATAATGGATGATGATGAAATTAAAACAAGTCATGTAAGTGATAAATCAAAAAGAGGTCGTCATACAACAACTGCTTCAAAATATTATGTTTGGGATGATAATTCATCTATTATTGATACTCCAGGTATTAGAGCATTAGATGTATCGTCATTTAGTCCAATAGAAATACAAGATTATTTTCCTGAACTAGATATGTGGAGAGGAAAATGTAAGTACAATGATTGCTTACACTATAATGAACCATATGATTCATGTGTTGTTAAACAAGGTGTTGCTGGTGGGCTTATAAATGCAGATAGATATGAAAGTTATTTAAGAATTATGTCAGATGTCTTAAATGTTAAAAACTATGATGAAATACTTGCTGAAGTTACGCCAGATAAAAAAACTAATTAGATAAATTATTTCATGGAGACAAGTAAAAATATAAAAAAAATATACATTATTATGCATTTATTTTTCATAATTTTGTAAAAAAGTGATATAATGAATATAGTTAGTAGTTATTACTACCTATATTCTTTTTGTTTTTATGGGTTATTGAACTTCCACCATAAGGGCGCCATAGGGAAATCCGCTCGAACTTTTATAAGTATCGAGAATAAATAGACAATCAATTCTAAATTAGGATTGATTTTTTTCTTGTTTAGAAAAAAGTCTTTCGAAGAAACTTGAGTTTGACAGTTAAAAATAAAAATGGTATGGAAAAACAAGTTGGTAAATCTGATGTATTTACTAAAGAATCTTTAATATGAATGTAAGATAAAATGAGAACTTTATGTATTGAAGAGTTTAACCAAGTATATAGTTTAGATTCTACTTTAAAGCAAAAACACAAAGGTAGAAATAGAGATATTCATGTATCTGATATGGACAACTATATTGAAATGAAAAAACAAATTGAAAAGAATACCGAAAATTTAAAACAAGCAAGTAAAAAATCTAATGAACTAAAGAATAATTCAAAAAATATAAAAGATAAAATTGATAAATTAAAAGTATCTAAATTAAATAAAGATAATTATATTTTATCAAAAGAAGATAAGAATTCTTTTATCGACTTTAGCAATCAAGTAAATGATACAAGTAAAGAATATGATAAAATACAAACTCTATCTAATACACTAGTTAATGTACACGAACAATTAAAAGATAAAAATAACAAAATTAAAACTCTTAATGAGAATAATAAAGCACTTAATTTAAGAGTTAAAACTTTAAATAATGCTATTAAAGAAAAAGATGATGAAATATCATTTTTAAAATCTAAAATGAATGACTTAAAAAATACACTAGATTATTGGAAAGATAAATTTGAAAAATTAATATCTTTCTTACATAGTAAACTTCATAGATGGTATGATAAAGACGATAAATATATTGAAGTTGTTAATGATATGTATGATGATAATGTTTTAGATGATGATGACATTGAAGATTTAGATTTAAGCAAAGAAAAAGAAGATTATGAAAGATAATTTAGAAAAAGTATAGTTTTTTGATTTCAATAACATAAAAGTATGTTATAATAAACAACTAGACAAAGGATGGTTTAGATATGTTTGGAAAGAAAAAACAAAATCAAAAAAACAATCAACTAAATTTTAAAAGTGATAATTATAAAATAAACGATAGTTATAAAACCGATGATTTAGTAGTTGCTAATTTAGAATATATATCAAGTGAAGCAACGCCATATGGTCCTATGGTTAAGCAAACAGAACAAAAATATATATTTGAAATGTTAAATGAAAACGGTAAAACTAGATATAGGGAAATATTTACCGGTTTTATAGCTGATGCAGAGGAAAGTCATTATTTTGATTTACCATATGTTGTAAATATTGTATCTTTAAAAGAACATGTTCCGTCAGTTGCAGAGAATATACCAAAATATGGTTTATTATTAGTTTTAAATGAAGTAAATACAAAAAAATTAGAAAAAAAATTAAAAAAATAATTTTAATATAAATAAGGGCTAGTAGAGACTTATTAATATGATAAGGAATACTATGCTCTTTTTTAGTAGTTAGGAGTGATTTTTAAATGGAAAATAAAATAGATGAATTAATTAAAAGTATAGATAGATTAAACTCATTTTCGTGGGGAGATATAATAAGTTTAGTAGCACTTATTGGATCTTGGATAACAATTTTTATTTTATTGAAAGATAAACATAATGAAAATAGACCATATTTACAAGTTACATTTGAATTAGTGAAATCTAATCTTACCTGTGTGGTATTAAGAAATGTTGGGAAAGTGCCATTAGTTTTAACACATATACATTATAACGAAGATTTTATAAATCAATTAGACGAAAGAGATAGAAGATACTTAAATGATAATACTGTAAATAACTTAACTATTTTCCCCGGAAAAGAATGGATTGTTTGTTTAGGTGTTATTGTTCCAGATATATTAAACAAATTTGAATTAAAAAAATTAAAAGTTAAATATGAATATAAAAAATTAAATGGTATAAAAAAATATAAAGAAAATACTGAAATAGATTTTGAACAATATTCTAGATTTTTAGTTTATATTTCTGAAATTGATGAGTTAAAACAAGTTAATGAAAAAATAGAAAAAACATCTAAAAATATTGAAAAAAGACTAAAAAATATTGAAACTAGTATTGTTCAGTATCATAATATCGAAGATACATTTATAAAAACGGTCGTTAATGGTTTTGTAGAAAAGGATAAATAATTTTTTCAAAAGTATTGCATTTTATCGATAAAAAGTGTATATTATTTATCGAGATGTGCCTAGGAAACTTTTGAAGCCCTAGGTCTTTTTCATTTTATAGGAGGTAAAAATGGCTAAGGAATTTAAATCAACAAATGAATTAATAGAAATATTAAATTCAAAAGGTGTATCAATAAAGAATGAAAATATTGTTAGATATTTAATTGAAAAGTATTCTTATTATTCAATAGTAAACTCCTATAAATGGATATTTAAAATAGGAGAAAACTACAAAGATAATGCTTCATTTGAAGAAATATTTGCAATGTATAAATTTGATAAAAATTTAAAAATAATAATGCTTAAATATATTCTAGAAATAGAAGCAGTAATAAAAACTAAGATTGCTAATCTATTTGCTGAAAAGTATGGATTAGAAGATTATTTAAATATTAATAACTTTGATTTAAAAGATGATAATTCTAATTTAGAACATATAGAAAAATTAATTGAAGAAATTAAAAATGAGATTGCTAAAGGTAATGGTAAACATGATGCAATAACTCATTATATGAGTAAATATGGATTTGTTCCACCTTGGGTTGTTACTAAAATATTATCACTTGGAACTATAAGTAAGTTTTATGGTTTAATGAAACAACAAGATAGACAAGAAATAAGTAAACAATTTCATATAAATGACAGAATATTAAAAAATATTCTTGGTAATCTTACTTCAGTTCGCAATATAGCAGCTCATGATGATAGATTATATACTTATAGAAGTACATTCTATATCAGATTAGATAAAACAAAAAAATCTTCTGATAAAGTATTACATACTAATATGTATATTATAATTAAATCATTAGAATTACTTTTAGAAAATGATCAAGCAATTGAAATGAAAAGTTTAATTACAAAAGAATTAAATACATTAAACGATAGTTTAACATCAATTACTATTGATGAAGTATTAAGAGTAATGGGATTTAATAAGGACTATTACATTGTATAAATATTGATTTATAGCATATAATAATATTGAAAAGTGCCTAGGAAACTTTAGAAGCCTTAGGCCTTTTTCATTTTTATAAAATAATTTATCAAAATTAATTAAAGTCATGGTATAATGGTTATAGAATTAAATTGTTTATTTATTTGTTGTGGTGGTTTCGGACTATCTTAACTATCGCACCATAGTGATTGATACTCGAACTACTTGTTTCGGTTCGAGTTTATTTATAGTTTATTAAAACAATTGAAAGTAAAATTCGGATAAGCACTTGACGAAGTCCAAGCTTTACTTTGTAATGACATTGGTGAGTAAAATGATATATAAATATAGTGAATTATTAAAAAAAGAAATAATTATATATTTAAATTCTCTTTCAACGGTTGAAGTTTAGTGTATGAGTAGTTAGTCATTTATTACATCTTATCGATTAAAATTGTTGTACTTCCACCAAAAGGGCACCATTGACGAATCTGTTCGAACTTTTATAAATATCGAGAATAAATAGATAATCAATTCTAAATTAGGATTGATTAAAATAGTAAATGTTACCAAGTGGAAAGTTTGAATTTTGTTTAATCAGTCTTTTTTAAAGTATTGTATTTTAAATAAATAGTATATATTAATTATCGAGATGTGCCTGGGAAACTTTTGAAGCCCTAGGTCTTTTTCATATTTATAAATAAAAGTAATTATAAAATTTTTGCTTACGAAAAAAATTAAAATGTGATATATTGTAAAAGCTGTTAAAAAAGCAAGAAAGAGGTGTTTTATGAAAAAAGTAGATCTTGGAAAAGAAAATATTAATAAACTGTTAATTTCATTTGCTATACCTTGTGTTATTAGTATGCTTATAAATTCAGTTTATAATATTGTTGATCAAATCTTTATTGGAAAAGGAGTGGGTACATTAGGAAATGCTGCTACTAATGTTATTTTTCCTTTAGTTATTATTTTTAATGCAGTAGCAGGACTTATTGGCAATGGAGCAGCCGCTAATTTATCATTGAAGCTAGGTGAAGGCAAAAAAGAGGAAGGAGGTAAAATAGTAGGAAGTGCAGTTACTGTTTCTATAATCTTTTCTATAATACTAAGTGTTATTGCTTATTTCTTCTTACCAAAATTAGTTTATATGTTTGGGTGTACTGAAAATGTTTATCAGTATGCGGTAGATTATGGAAAAATAATCATTCTTGGAGCTCCATTTATGATAATTTATTCAACTTTATCACAGTTAATTAGAGCGGATGGTTCACCAAAATACTCAATGGTTTTACTAGTAGTAGGAGCTATTCTAAACATTATACTAGATCCAATCTTTATCTTTACCTTTAATATGGGAGTAAAAGGAGGAGCTATTGCTACCGTAATTGGTCAAATAGTATCATTTATAATGGCTATACTTTATCTTAGAAAAGTAAAATCAGTAAAACTAGAAAAGGAATCATTTAAAGTAGATAAAAGTATTACAAGAACTTTAGGACTTGGCTTGTCATCATTTATTACTCAATCAACAGTCCTTGCTTTATTTGTCTTTATGAATAATATGATGACTAAGTATGGAGCTTTAACTAAATATGGAGCAGATATACCATTATCAGTTTATGGAGTTATCTCTAAGATGAATAGTCTATATATTTCTACTATCTTAGGAATATCTATTGGAGCCCAACCTATTATTGGGTTTAATTATGGAGCAGGAAATTATGAAAGAGTAAAAGAAACATTAAGAAAAGTACTAACTATAAACTTAGTAGTTGGATTAATATTCAATATTATTTTCTATCTTTTCCCAAAAGAGATAGTTAGTATCTTTATTGCAAATAGTGATCCTAATTATAAATTATTCTTAGAGTTTGCTGTATTAATATGTCATTCATTCTTATTAGTAATGGGACTTAACTTTTTAGAAATGACAACTTCAATTACTGTACAATCTCTTGGAAATGTTAAGAAAGCGACAATGGTATCATTTATAAGACAAATAATTTTATTTATTCCTATCGCTTGTTTTATGGCTATTTACTTACATAAAGGTATCTATGGAGTATTAAATGCAGGACCGATTGCTGACGCCATAACATTCTTTATTGCCTTAGTCATTTTCTATTCTGAATATAGAAAACTATCTATTAAAGAAAAATCTGTTAATCTAGAAGATATAAAGGTTGATAATACTTATAAAGGTAAAAAGATAGTAATAACTATATCTCGTGAGTATGGTAGTGGTGGACACTATGTAGGAGAACTACTTGCTAAGAGAATGGGACTTAACTTTTATGATAAGGATTTAATAAATCTAATTAGTAAGAAAAGTGGATTATCTAAAGAATATGTAGAAGCAAATAATCAGAAGCTTGCCTCATTTAAGTATATAGATAATAATGATGATAGAATCTTTATAGCCGAAGAAAAAGTTATAAAAGATCTAGCAATGAAAGAGTCTTGTGTTATTGTTGGACGTTGTGCTGACTATATCCTAAAAGATAATAAAGATACGATTAAAGTATTCTTATATAGTAGTAGTCAAGATAAAGTTAAAAGAGCAGTTAAATACTATAACTTAGAAGAAGATAAAGCTTCAAAAGAAATAAATAAGATAAATAGTGAAAGAGCAAAACATTACAAGTATTATACTAATAGAGATTGGTATGATTTTGCTAATTATGATATAGCTTTAAATGTTGATTATTTAGGAGTAGAGAAAACTGCTGAATTATTAGAACAAGTAATAAGAGAAGTTAGTCATTAATGATTAACTTTTTTCTATAAAATTAAAAAAAGTATAGTATAATTAATAGTGTGAGGTAGATATGAAAGATGAAATTTTATATAAAATATCAAGACCAGTAATTAGAGTACTATTTAATTTCTTCTATAAACCAACTTATATAGGAAGAGAAAATATTCCTTCTAGTGGTAGTTTTGTTTTAGCAGGTAATCATACAAATTATTTAGATTCATTACTATTAATGTCAGCTTCTAAAAGAACTATTCATTTTCTAGCTAAAGATAGTTTGGTAAAAGGAGTTAAAGGATTAGTCTTTAAACATATGGGAATAATTCCTGTTAATAGAAAGATTCATGATAAAGATGCTTTAAGAAATGCTAAGGAAGTTTTAAATAATAAAGAAGTAATAGGAATATTTCCAGAAGGTACTATTAATAGAACAAAAGATGCGACTCTTCCTTTTAAAATAGGAGCAGTTAAAATGGCTAAAGATACAGATACCTTATTAGTACCTTTTACGATAACTAATAAATATAAACTATTTAGAAAAAGTGTCACTATTGAGTTTTATAAGCCATATAAAGTAGTAGATGACTTAGATATAGAAAATAATAAATTAAGAAGTTTTATTAGTAATGAACTTAAAAGAAAGAAGGTTAACAATTGAGTATATTAGATATGAAGTTTTTTAGATTTTTAGGATTTAAGAAGAAGCCTAAAGCTCCTTGGAGTAAATATTATAAGAAAGAGAATATGAATCTTTATATACCAGATATATCCTTGTATGATAATTTTAAAAGAAATATGAAGAAGTATCCTAATAACAATGCTTTTGATTATTTTGGGAAAAAGACTACTTATAGAGAGTTATTAAGAGAAGTTGATTTATGTGCTAATTCTTTCTTAAGTTATGGAATAAGAAAGAATGATGTAGTAACTATTTGTATGCCCAATACTCCAGAAGGGGTTATTTCTTTTCTAGCTTTAAATAAGATAGGGGCTATATCTAATATGCTTCATCCTTTAGCAAGTGAAAATGAAATAAGAGATGATTTAATTAATACAGGATCAGTTATGATGGTTTTAATTGATATGGATTATGATAAGTTAAAGAATGTGATTGAAGAGACAGATGTTTATAAGATAATATTAGTAAGACCAAGTGATTCGATGCCATTTTTGACTAAAGTAGGATATAATTTATCAATAGGATTAAAGACTAAATTACCTAAGAATAATAGTAAATATGTTTATTGGGATCAGTTTATGAATAGTGGTAAGGATTATAAGAGTGATTATCATTTTCTAGGTAGAAAAAACTCACCAGCTGTTATGCTTCATAGTGGAGGATCAACTGGTAGTCCTAAGGCAATTGTCTTATCAAATGGTAATTTTATTGCTCTAACTGAACAAGCAAAGATTGTCTTTGATGAGTTAGAAGTAGGGGACAAATGTCTATCAATAATGCCTATTTTTCATGGCTTTGGTTTAGGTGTATGTGTTTATGCTCCATTATGTGTAGGAGCAGAATGTATTTTAATTCCCCAGTTTAAAGCCCAAGAGTTTGATAAGATTTTAATGAAGCATAGACCAGAATTTGTAATTGGTGTTCCTACTTTATTTGAAGCGATGATGAAGAGTGAAAGACAAGATAGGATTAAACTTAATTATATAAAATATATTATATCTGGTGGTGACACCTTAAGTCTTAGTCTAGAAAAAAGAATAAATAAATATTTAAGTGAACATGGAGCAAGTACTAGAATAGTACAAGGCTATGGAATGAGTGAATGTTTAGCAGCTGTTTGTCTAGGATTTAAGAACATCTTAGAATATGGTTCAATTGGTATTCCTTTTCCAGGATGTTATATTGGTATATTTAATGAGTCGGATAGCGAAGTACCATATGGTAGTGAGGGAGAAATTTGTATCAGTGGTCCTAATGTCATGCTAGGATACTATAATAATGAGAAAGAGACTAATGGAGCTCTTCATATTCATGATGATGGTAATGTTTGGCTTCATTCTGGTGATTTGGGAGTGATGGATAAAAATGGCTTCATAAAGTATACAGGTCGTTTAAAAAGACTAATAGTAACATCAGGCTATAATGTTTATCCAGTACAAATAGAAGAAGTCTTAGAAAAGCATCCAGCTGTTATGTTATCTAGTGTGGTAGGTATTCCTCATCCTTATAAACAAGAAGTACCTAAAGCTTTTATTGTCTTAAATAAAGGATATAGAGAAACTGAAGAACTAGTCAAAGAATTAAAAGAACTTTGTAGTAAAAACTTACCAAGATATGCTAAAGTATATGAGTATGAGTTTAGAAAGTCACTACCTAGAACAATGGTTGGGAAAGTTGACTTTAGAAAACTACAAGAAGAAAACAATAAACTAAGGAGAGAAGAGCGTGAGAAAGAAAAGGTTTAAAGGAGAGATAGGTTACTCATTATTAACCCCTATTATGCGAGTACTATTTAGATTTTATTATAATCCTAAGATAATTAATAAAGAAGTAATACCAAAAGAAGGCCCCATCTTAATAGTAGGTAACCATAAACATATTTATGATCAATGTCTAACGATAATGGCTACTAAAAGAGTAATACACTATATGGCTAAGAAAGAATACTTTGACGGTAAAATGGCTTGGTTTTTCAAACTGGTTGGTTGTATTCCTGTTGATAGAAGTATAAAAGATCATAATGCTACTGATAAAGCTTTGGAAGTATTAAATAGTGGAGGAGCTATAGGATTATTCCCCGAAGGAACTAGAAATAAAACAAAAGATGTTTTCCTATTACCATTTAAGTTTGGAACCGTATCAATGGCTAAAAAGACTAATGCTACTATCATTCCCTTTGGTCTTACTGGTGACTATAAATTTAGAAGTAAAAACTTAACTATTAGATATGGTACTCCTTTTAAAGTAGGAGATATGGACTTAGAAGATGCTAATAAAAAGCTATATGAAGAAGTAGAAAAACTAATGAGAAAAAATTTAGAAGAAGAGGAAAAATAATATTATGGTTTATCAAGATTTTTTATTAAGAATAATAGTTACCTTTGCTCTTGGTTTTGCAATAGGTCTTGAAAGACAATGGCGAAGAAGAGTAATTGGTTTAAGGACTAATGTATTAGTTTGTTTAGGATCGTTTCTATTTGTAAGCTTTTCTTTGCTTACTAATGCTAAAGACGTATCAAGAATAGCAGCTCAAGTAGTATCTGGTATCGGTTTTTTAGGAGCTGGTGTTATCTTAAAAGATAAAGGTAATATCAAAGGACTTGATACCGCTGCTACTTTATGGTGCGATGCAGCGATTGGTACTTTGTGTGCAGCAGGCTTTCTTTTAGAAGCATTAGTTGGAACTTTATTTATTTTACTAGCTAATATTGTTTTAAGAAATATAACTCGTAAGCTTAATTTAAAACATATTGAAAAGATGCAGTTTGATAAATATAGGTTAAAAGTAGTAAGTAGTGAAGAACAAGAGTTTTTAATTAGAACATTGATTAGTCAAAGTACTAATAAGACAGATGCTAGTTTAATTAGTATTGATACAACTGACTTAGATGATGATAAAATAAGAATAACTGCTACATTTAATGTTCCAAAGGATGGCACTTCTTTATTAGAAGAATTAGTTAATAGAATAGTAATAGAACCAGGAATTACTTCATCTGGTTGGAAAAAGATAACAGATACTAAAAATATAGAGGAAATATTAGATGAAGAGGACATTTAATATCATGACTTGCAAAATAATTAGTTATAACAAATTGAAAATTAACATTTATGGTGTTAGTATAGATATGATGATGAAGTAGCAAATAGGAGACTTTATTATAAACATGATTATGGTTGGGATTTAGAAACAAAAGAACTTGATGTCAGGAATACTGATTTTTTAAATAGAATAGAAAGGTAGGAAGACAGAATGAGAGCAGTAATATCAAACTGTCAAAGGTATAAATATATAAATTTGCGTAATACTAAAATAAAAGGGGGATATTATGAAAAATAAAAGAATAGTCATACTAATTATTTTAATATTAATAAGTATAATCACTTTAATAGGTAGTAGTTATGCTTTACTTACTAAATCATTTAAAAGTAAAAAACTTAGTATGGAAGTAGGGACATTAAAAATAGACTTTGCAGAAGGTAATGCTATAAATATGGCTAATGCTGCACCAATGACAGATAGTGATGGCCTAAAGTCTACGCCATATACTTTTACTATCACTAATAGTGGTACAATTGATGCTTATTATACAGTATCCAATGAAGAAGAATTAGCTAATACCCTAGATACTACTTATTTAAAGATGAAAATAACTAGTGATGATGGTTATGACTCAGGTATAGTTACTTTAAAATTATTAGGTTCAGAAACATATAGAATAATTGATGAGAAAATTTTAAAAACTAACAAAAGTGTAACTTATAAACTATATCTATGGATATCAGGAGACGCAGGGAATGATATTCAGGATAAGACTTATAAAAGTAAAATAGTAGTTAATAGTACCAGTAATAAAACTCTAGATACATACTGCAAAGATAATGGATTTACTACATTATCAGATTGTATGTTAGTAATGAACAATCATGAACAAACAACTGATCTAGCTAAAACTAATATAAAAGCTAAAGGAACACCTGATTTCTCTAAAACAGCAACAACAGATGAAGGACTTTTCATGGCAGAAGATGATGAAGGAGAA
>OIYY01000293.1_pt1 | contig 37357 bp, 28 predicted proteins | sample 1588341 | NCBI WGS metagenome assembly OIYY01 (sample SAMN03283287) | human gut metagenome | biome: human-associated habitat; material: feces | host: Homo sapiens | place: Peru | collected 2012 | reverse complement strand
TATTGCTCTTCAAAAACTTGCTGAAGAAGATCCATCATTCAGAGTTAAATCTGATACAGAAACAGGTCAAACAATTATTTCAGGTATGGGTGAACTTCACTTGGATATCATCGTTGACCGTATGATGAGAGAATTCAAAGTAGAAGCAAACATCGGTAAACCTCAAGTTGCTTACAGAGAAACAATCAGAGGAACAGCTGATCAAGATTCTAAATTCGCTCGTCAATCAGGTGGTAAAGGTCAATATGGTCACGTTAAAATCAGAATTTCTCCAGCTGAAGAAAATGCCGGTTTTGTATTCGAAAACAAAATCGTTGGTGGTGCTATTCCTAAGGAATACATTGAACCTGCAAGAAAAGGTATGGAAGAAGCTCTTGAAGGCGGTATCCTAGCAGGATTCCCTATGATTGACGTTAAAGTTGAACTTTACGATGGTTCTTACCACGAAGTTGACTCTTCAGAAATGGCATTCAAAATCGCTGGTTCTATGGCTATCAAAGAAGGTACTAGAAAAGCTCAACCTTGCATCCTTGAACCAATGATGAAAGTTGAAATTGAAATTCCTGATGAATTCACAGGTACAATCATCGGTGACATTTCAAGAAGACGTGGTCGTGTTGAAGGTCAAGAACCTCAAGGCAACACAGGTAACGTAATCGTTAGAGCATTAGTTCCGTTGGCTAATATGTTCGGTTACGCAACTGACTTGAGATCTAACACTCAAGGTCGTGGTACATTCTCTATGGAATTCCACAACTATGAACAAGTTCCTGCAAATATCGAAAAAGAAATTATCGAAAAATCAGGTGCTAGCAAATAGTTAGTTTGAAATAGATATTTAATAAGGGCGGAATTTTTTCAAAATTCCGCCCTTATTTTTACGTTCCTTTAACTATTAGATTTTTTTCTTTGATAATTATATAATATTATATATGGGGAAGTTTGATTTATTTAATAAATTCAATAGTGCTGTAATCGTTTTGAATGAAAACCGCGAAACTGTGTTTAGAAACAACGTTTTTAAACGTGTTTTTCCTGATTTTGAGAATATAAAAAAATTCTCGCACAAACTTAATTACAGCGTTTGTGCGTTGGTAAGCAACGATGTAAGCGTACATTCTCCAATTACTCAAGCAATGAATTCTAAAGAAGATTTTTCTGCACATGTTTTGTATCAGAGTTCAAATAATGATTATTCGTATTATGATTTAAACGCTACAAAAAAAGGCAATTATACGATGATTGTTTTTACTGATGTCACAGCAAAAATAAGTTTGGAAAATGTTTTAGTCAGAAATCAAAATTATCAAAAGAAAATTGCATTGTTAGAGAATGAAAACAAAAATCTTTCTAAAATCAAACTTCAAGCACAATCGCAAGCTATGAAACTTTTGTTACTTAATAATATTTCTAACATTATTAGAGAATCAATTGACACCTCTGTAATTTTAAAATCTGCATTGGAAGAACTTGCACAAATGTTTGGTGCTTTTCGTGCATATTATGCGAGCACAGAAGATGAGGCTAAATTCTTAATCCAAGAAGCTTTGGAGAAAAAAGATATCGGACAAATAATTTCTTTTGATAGAGAAGCAACTCAACATATCAATAACGGCAAAGTTTCATGCCAAATTTGTATGAAGGAATTCAGAGAAGCAAAGCCATTTAGAGAAAATGTTCAAAGAATTATTTTGCCAATCTATCATTTAAATTCGCTCTTGGGAATTATTGTACTTTCTACAAAACAAAAAACTAAACTTGATGATACTTTAGAAGTATTAGACGGCGTATCTTCACAATTAGGAAACGCTATAATACAATCTGAACTTTATAAAAAGAATGCGAGCATGGTTAAAGATTTAACGAAAACGCTTGCAGAACTGCAAGACACACAATTAAAGCTTATCAATTCCGAAAAAATGGCTTCTTTAGGTCAACTTGTAGCCGGTGTTGCGCACGAAATCAATACTCCGGTGGCATCAATTAAATCTAATAATGAAATAATGAAGAAATTGATTGGACAAGTAGAAGACGAGGATACAAAAGATTTGCTTAAGGAAATTAATGATATTGACACAGAAGCAATAGCACGTATTAACAGACTGGTAGTATCATTAAGAAAGTTTGTAAGACTTGATGAAGCGGAACTACAAGAAGCAGATATTAATAAAGAAATTGATTTAACACTGGATTTAATCAGGCATGAAACCAAAAATAGAATTACAATTGTAAAAAATTATGGCAAACTTCCACCAATAAAATGTTATCCAAATATGTTAAATCAAGTATTTATGAATATTCTTGTAAACGCTGCGCATGCTATTAATAAAGAAGGAATTATAACTATTGACACGGGTTTTCAGGATAATAATTTAATCGTTAAAATTAAAGATAACGGATGTGGAATAAAAGAACCTGATAAAATTTTCTTTGCCGGATATACTACAAAGGGTGTTGGCGTCGGGACCGGCTTAGGGCTTGCGATTTCACAAAAAATCATTGAAAAACACAATGGCAAAATTGAAGTAAAAACAAAAATTAACGAAGGAAGTGAATTCGTTATTACTATCCCTAGTGGGTAGTAAATATTAAGTTTTTTAAAGCCACGTTTTTCAAAATATATCTAAATCATGAACCAATTGCAATTATAATAATAATTAATTTTTGTAAAATTATCTGACAGAGTAGTCATGAAAATGTAAAAATATGGTATATTAATATTACTGAGATTAAGTGTAATTTTTACCCTAATTAGGGTTTGTAACAAAATCTTTACAAAACGGAAAATAAAGGCAATTTTAAAAATAAAGAAAACTTTATATTACTGTGTAGAAAATTAGATTGATATATTGCATATCGGAGGTAAAGTGTATGGCAATTACTGTAAACAGCAAAAAGAAACAAGTTAAAAAATCTTTCCAAGAACTTATTAATGATTTAATGTCATCAAGTTCTGAAAAAGTTAGATATAATGCTGCTCGTGTCCTTGGAGAAATGGGCGATTCTAAAGCTGTTGAACCGTTAATTGATGTTTTAAAGAACGACAAAAACGGTTCTGTTCGTTTATATGCAGCTCGTGCATTAGGCGAATTGGGTGATACAAAAGCAACTGAACACTTAATCGAATCTTTGAGAGAAGATCGTAACGTTGATGTTAGAGTTCGTGCAGCTCGCGCGTTAGGTCGTTTAGGCGGTAAAATTGTTGTTGAACCACTTGTAGAAGCTTTAAATGATGAAAATTCACAAGTATGCATCACTGCAACAGATGCATTAATTGAAATCGGTGATGTTGCAACTGATGCTTTGATGAAATCATTAGACCACGAAAAAGTAAACGTAAGATGCGATGCAACAAGAGCATTGGGTGAAATCGGTAATAAAAAATGCGTTGATAAGATTATTAACATGTTATATGATGAATGGGTAAACGTAAGAATTTACGCAGTAACTTCATTGGGTAAATTGAACGATACAAAAGCAGTTCCTGCACTTATTGACGTTATGAAAAACCGTTCTGAAAATGATTTAGTTAGAGCAGGTGCAGCAGCAGCTTTAGGCGTGCTTCGTGACCAAAGAGCATTGTTACCATTAAGAGAATTGATTATGGAAGCTGAAGAATTGGGTGAACTTGAAGATACAGCTCTTAAATCATTCAAGAAAATTATGGCTGCAAATTGGCAAGCAATTCCTGGTGCAACTCAACAAAAGAAACCTGCAGGTTGCTAAGGATATAAAAATTTAAAATAAAAAATACCGAGTGAAAATCACTCGGTATTTTTTATTGTTTTTTACTAAAAATTATCTTACTTTGTTTTCATTACCGTTAATTAGGCGTTTAATATTTTCTCTATGCAAATAAACGATGTAAATTGCACCCAGTGCACAGTATGCAACATAAGCTATTGGTGCGCCTAAAAAGTACATTACAAAAGGTGAAACAACCAATGCAATAATTGAACCGACTGAAACATATTTAGTTGTATATGTAATTACCCCCCAAACAAGCGCGATAATTAAACCCACAACACAATTCAAAGCAAGAATTGTACCAACACCCGACGCTACAGATTTTCCACCTTTAAATTGCAAGAAAATTGATTTACTGTGACCAATAATTACTGCAATAGCTGCAATAACGGGAGCTAAGCCCAAAGAAACTCCAACAGTTGCAAACAGTTTTGCCAAAACAACAGGCAATGCACCTTTCATCGCATCCAAAAGCATTACCAAAAAGAAATAGTTTTTACCTAAAACCCTTTTTACGTTTGTTGCACCGGTAGAACCTGAGCCAACAGTTCTTATATCTTGACCTGTTTTTGCTTTAACTATTAAATAGCCTGTCGGAATTGAACCGATTAAATACGCAATTACAGCAACAGCTAAGAGTTCAACACATTTTAATATCATTTATCCCCTCCTGAATTATATTAAGATTATACTTAAAATCTTTATGAAGAAATGTAACAATTTTCCAAAAATCGTCTTCAAATCCTAAAGTTTTTGCCCGAATGTGCCGTAAATCATGTAAAAGGGACTAAAAAAAAGGACAACTACGAACTATGGGAATGGCAGCGTCACAAGCTAGATTATTAACAATAACTGCGCGCATGCATGATGTTGAATATCAGGCACAGTCCATTCAGAATGCAAAAGTTCAGTTGGCTACCAAAAGTGATGAAGTATATCAAGATTATTTGGAAGCTTTAGATGCAACAACTCTAACAGTTAAAGATTATAACGGCAATACTATTTCTGCAAACTTTAACAACTTATTCGGTATTGATGCCGTTGACACGAAAAACAAATACACACTCTTTGATGAAAACGGACGAATAGTCGTAGAAGATGACATTGCGGAAGCTTATCAAAAATTCACTGATGCTGGTAGCGACGATGATGCTTACGCTTTCGCTATGTGGATGTTAAATCCTAATGGTGGCAACCCTGAAGATTTAGATTTAACTAACAGCGAAAACGAAATTGCGAAAGGTACTACTAATCTTAACGAAAAACCTGATGAATTAAGTAAAATTCTTAGCAACCTTGGCGATAAAAATATTGAGTGCAAAGCCGATTTAATGAATGAAATCACTTCTGCTAAAAATGGCGGAGATGAAGAAAGAGCCAAAAAGCTTCAAGAAGCTTACGACGAATTCAACGCTATTGAAAAAAGTTACAGATATAAACTTTATCAACAAAATGCCGAAGACGTATTTAACAAACAATATGGCGAAGATGCAAAAGGTTATTTTGATCAATCAGATTTCCAATACTACGTTAGAAAATACAACGAAATCAAGCAAGCTGGCGGATGCATTAGCATAAGCAAATTTGATGGCGAACTCGGTGGAGACGCTTCAACTGACGGCGAATGGCTTAAAAATCAATTGTCATCCGGCAAAATGTCTATTTCTATCGTAAATACTGACTCAAAAAATGGCGATATTTCATTCAATACAACTTCTATCGCGACCGATAGTTACGTTGGAGAAACAACTACTACGACTATCGACAAGCGTGCCTATGCTAAAGCTGAAGCTGAATATGAACACGCTACTAAACAAATTGATGCAAAAGACAAAAAATATGATATGGAATTATCTAAATTAGAAACCGAACGTGAAGCACTAAAAACGGAATACGATTCAGTTAAAAAGGTAATAAGCGATAACATTGAACGTACGTTCGGTATCTTCTCATAAGTTTAAATTTTCCCTTTTTAATCCCTTTTTCCTTTTCCCTGCCACTTACTCCATTGCAAGTGGCTTTTTCTTGTGCTACGCACGTAGATATTGGGACGGGTGACATGAGTGAAAGTACTGGTTGGAATTGAAATGCTGAGTCACCCTTGAGATAGAATTACAAGATGGGCGTGGGGTTTGAGAGCTACGCACGTAGACATTGGGGCGGGCGACAAGAGTGAAAGTACTGGTTGGAATTGAAATGCAGAGTCACTCTTTAGATGGAGTTACAGGATTGGAAGAAAGAGGGCGAAAGCTACACACGTAGACATTGGGACGGGTGACAAAAAAAATCTACAAGTTTTATTTGAAACGTCAAGTCACCCTTTAGGTAATTGTCGGTTGGGCATACCTGCCCAACATTGACCTATTAAATCTACTTACTCATTGCTCTTGAAATAATAATATACAAATTAGCTTTTATTATAAAAACAAAAAAAAGATAACCTTGTTTATTATATAATTAAAGTCATGGAATTAATTTTTTTAGAAGAAGTTGAGTCAACGAATAAATATGCAAAAGAGCATATAAAAGATTACAACGACATGACCCTAATATACACTGATAATCAGACAAACGGGCGCGGAAGATTAGATAGAAAATGGTCTTATGCAGGCAAAGATAACATCTATGCAAGCTTAGTTCTGAAACCGTCTGATGAGATGAAAGAAATTTATTCAAATTTAACACAATTTTTGTGTTTAATGCTTGCCCAAACATTTGAAGATTACGGAGTTACACCGACTATAAAATGGCCAAACGATATTCAAATTAACGGAAAAAAAATATCGGGAATTTTAGCCGAAGGCGTTATTGAAAACGGAAAACTTGAAGGTTTAGTTTTAGGTTTCGGCGTAAATTTGAATACAAAGATAGATTTTTTATCCAAAATCAATCAGCCTGCAACATCTTTAAATGTTGAAACGGGGCGTTTTATAGATAGAAAAATTTTCTTAAAAAAACTATTAGAAAAATTTTGTTTGTTATATGATAGATTTATTGAAAACGGGTTTTTGTTAATCAAAAATGATTATGAAAAGAGAGCCGGATTTTTCAATAAAGAGATAACTGTAAAAGTTTTTGATAAACAAATCAGTGGAATTGCTGAAGGTATAACTGATACAGGAGCTTTAATTTTAAAAGACAAAGATAATAAATTACATACACTTTTAATAGGAGATATTTTATGAACGTAGTAGAAATTTTCAATGAAGGGCTTGCAGTAATGTGCGTTGGCATGGGTACTGTATTTATCTTCTTGTGCATCTTGATTTTTGCCATGAATTGCATGTCAAAAGTTGTTGCCAAGTTAAATACAATTTGGCCGGAACCTGTTCCTCAAGTAGCAGGTGGTGCTAAAAAGAAAGTTGCAAAAGGCGACGATTCAGAAATCGCAGCCGCTATTGTTGCAGCAATGTTTAAAAGATAAATTTTATAAAAGTAAGAAAGGGTATAAATATGACAAAATTAATTAAGGTTATGGATACGTCATTCCGTGACGGTTTCCAATCAATTTACGGGGCAAAAGTTCTTGTAGATGATTTTATTCCTGCTTTACAATCAGCTGTAAGCGCAGGTCTAAAACACTTTGAAACAGCAGGTGGCGCAAGATTCCAAGCTCCAATATTTTTCTGTAATGAAAATGCTTTTGAAACAATGGATAAAATCAGAGCTGCAGTTGGACCGGACATCAAATTACAATCTTTAGCAAGAGGCGTAAACGTTGTTGGTCTTAACTCTCAACCTCGTGATATTATCGACTTGCACGCAAAAATGTTTGCAAAACACGGCGTAAACGTAGTTAGAAACTTTGATGCATTGAACGATGTAAACAACTTGGTTGATTCTGCAAACTCAATTAAAAAATACGGTATGCAGCACGAAGTTACAATCACTATGATGGAACTTCCTTACGGTTGCGAAGGCGCACATGACGTTGCTTTCTATGAAAGAGTTTTGAGAAACATCTTAGATTCAGGCTTGCCATTTGATAGCTTGGCATTCAAAGATGCTTCAGGTACATCTCACCCTAGAAAAGTTTACGAAACTGTTAAAATGGCTCGTGAATTATTGGGTCAAGATGCTCATATACGTTTCCACTCTCACGAAACAGCAGGTACTGGTTTAGCAGCATACTTGGCTGCTCTTGATGGTGGTGCTGACGGTATTGACTTAGCTATGAAACCTGTTTCAGGCGGTACAGGTCAACCTGATATTATTTCTATGTGGCACGCATTAAAAGGTACTGAATACGATTTAGGCTTAGATATTAAGAAAATTATGGAAACAGAAGAAATCTTCAAGGAATGTATGAAAGATTATCCTATCTCTCCAATTTCTTTGGCTGTAAACCCAATTCTAATTCAAGCTCCACTTCCTGGTGGTGCAACAGCTACAACTGTTAACCAATTAAAAGATATGGGTATGTTAGACAAGTTCCCTAAACTTATTGCTAACATGAAAGAAGTTGTTGAAAGAGGCGGTTTTGCTACATCTGTAACTCCTGTTTCTCAATTCTATGCTCAACAATCATTCTTGAACGCAATCACTCCTGAACCATGGCAACAAGCTAACCCTGGTTACGCAAAAATGCTTCTTGGTTACTTCGGCAAAACTCCTTGCGAACCTGATCCTGAATTAGTAAAATGGGCTCAAGAAAAAGTTGGTATGGAACCTACAACTGAAAAAGTTGTTGATATTAACGAAAAAGATCCTGAAAAAGGTATTGAAGCAGCTAAGAAAAGACTTGAAGAAGCAGGACTTCCTACAACTGATGAAAACATCTTTATTTCTGCAGCTTGTAAAGATGGCAATGTAGATAAAGGTATTGAATTCTTGCTTGGTAAAGGTAAAGTTTCAGTTAATAAAACTGCTAATAAAGAAGCTGCACCTGCTGCTCAAGCATCTTCAAACGGTGAATACACAGTTAAGGTTAACGGCAAAAACTACGCAGTTAAGCTTGAAGGTGATAAAGCAACTGTAAACGGCAAAGCTTATGACATTAATGTAAAAGCAGGTATTGAACAAAAAGCATCTTCTGGTTCTGCTGAAGGCGAAGAAGTTAAAGCAGCTTTACCTGGTAACGTATTAAGACTAGAAGTAGCTGAAGGTGATGAAGTAGCGGAAGGCGATGTATTATTGGTTGTTGAAGCTATGAAGATGGAAACAGAAGTTAAATCACCAAAAGCTGGTACTGTTCAAGCTATCGAAGTTGCTCAAGGTGATAAAATTATTACCGGTCAAACATTGGTAGTTATCGGTTAGTTAGGAAAGGACGTTAGAAATGGCGATTAGTATTCAAGATGGTTTAATAAACCTTTGGAATTCAACAGGTATCGTGAACTTCGTTCTTCCTGCTGATCCAACAATTCAAAATAGTGTAGAACAATTTTTACACATGTACGGACAAATATTAATGGTATTCATTTGTTTATTCCTACTTTGGTTAGGTATCAAAAAGCAATTTGAACCATTACTACTTGTTCCTATCGCATTCGGAGGTTTGATTGCAAACTTCCCTTGCGACCACGGTTTTCAGCAATTCGTTTATAAAGTAGGTATCGACCCTGCTATCGGTATTTTCCCATTGATTATTTTCATGGGTGTTGGTGCAATGACAGACTTCGGTCCATTGATTGCAAACCCTAAAACAGCATTATTAGGTGGTGCAGCACAGTTTGGTATCTTTGGTGCATTATTCTTAGCATTGTTCTTAGGATTCAGCTTACCTGAAGCCGGTTCAATCGGTATCATTGGTGGTGCTGACGGTCCTACTTCAATTTTCGTAACTTCAAGATTAGCTCCTGATTTATTGGGTGCAATTGCAGTTGCAGCATACTCTTACATGGCTTTAGTTCCATTAATTCAACCTCCTATAATGAAGTTGTTGACAACTGAAGCTGAAAGAAAAATTCAAATGACACAGTTAAGAGAAGTTTCTAAGAGAGAAAAAATCACTTTCCCTCTTGTAGTTCTTGTTCTTTGTGCAATCTTCTTGCCTGATGCTTGCCCTCTAGTAGGTATGTTGACATTCGGTAATTTGTGTAAAGAATGTGGTGTTGTTGAAAGATTATCAGAAACAATGCAAAACGCTTTAATCAACATCGTTACAATTTTCTTAGGTTTGGCTGTTGGTTTAAAATTACAATATGACCACTTCTTAACTTTAGAAACATTGAAAATCTTAGTTTTAGGTATCATTGCATTCTCAGTTGCAACTGCAGCAGGTGTATTGATGGCTAAATTAATGAACTTATTCTCAAAAACAAAAATCAACCCACTTATTGGTTCAGCAGGTGTTTCTGCAGTTCCAATGGCAGCTCGTGTATCTAACAAAGTCGGTCTTGAAGCTAACCCTCAAAACTTCTTGTTAATGCACGCAATGGGTCCTAACGTTGCAGGTGTAATCGGTTCTGCTGTTGCAGCAGGTGTTCTTCTAGCACTTTGCCACTAATTAGGTTAATGTCAGGCGGTGCCTGACCTACAAAATAATAAATAAAGGCGCGAACTTCGTTCGCGCCTTTATTTATTATTGAAAACTAAGAATAAACTTGTGATATAATATAAAAAACGGGGAGTATTTTATGTCAAAAACTTTAATTCTAATAGATGGACATGCGTTGGCCTACCGCCAGTTTTTTGCGCTAGAAAGAACTGGTATGAAAAATTCAGAGAACCAGCCGACTTGGGCAGTTTATGGTTTCTTTAAATCAATATTTGACCTTTTAACAAAAATACGCCCTGACTACATAGCTGTAGCTTTTGACGTTAGCAGAAGAACATTTAGAACCGAAAAATTTGAAGCATACAAAGCAAACCGAGAGGCTATGCCTGATACTATGCGCAGTCAATTGAGTATAATTTGTGAAGGCTTAAAAGCATTTGATATCCCTATTATCACCAAAGAAGGTTTTGAAGCGGATGATATTATTGGAACAATTTCTAAAAATGCGTCAGAAAAAGGCGATAACACACTTATCCTGACCGGTGATCAAGATAGTTTTCAACTTATTGATAAAGAAGGAACCGTAAAAGTTCTTATCCCATCGAAAGGGGAATTAATTGAATATGACTGGAACAAAGTTTACGAAAAGCTTGGAGTATATCCTGACCAAGTAATTGATTATAAGGGTTTGCGCGGAGATACCGCCGATAATATACCGGGAATTCGTGGCATCGGAGAGAAAACAGCACAAAAGCTTTTAAACAGATATAAACACCTTGAAGATGTTTTGGCTGATTGTGATAATATTCCGGAAAAAGCTGTTCAGAAAAAGATTTGTGAGCAAAAAGACATAGCAATTTTATCAAAAGATTTAGCTACAATTGTTAGAGATGTTGAACTAGATTTTGATATAGATACCGCAACTGTTACATTGCCTAAGATAGATGAAGTTTCAGCGTTTTTAAGAAAAATGCAATTTTACACATTTATTAAAAACATTGAGAAAATTTTAACTTCTTTTAATCCAGATGCAAAAATTAAAGTGAGTGAAAATTTAAATTTGTTTAATCAAACACAGCAACAAGATAACATGCAACAGAGCCTTTTTGCGCAAGCAATAAAGGAAACAGAGGAAGATGTTAAGCTTGAATTCAAGGTAGCTGATTCAAGTAATGTTAATGTAATTTTGGCACAGCTAGAAAATGCCGAACGAATCGCAATGAAGTTCTATTCAAACGAAGGTAAATTAGCTGCAGCTTCTGTTTCGGACGGTGAAAATTTCTTCTTTGACACAAACGAAGTAGAAAAACTTAAACCTATTATTGAAAATCCGAATGTTAAGAAAATCGGATTTGATGCAAAATCTGATTATCATTTGCTTTTGAACAATGGCTATACATTAAAAGGTTTAGAATATGATGTACTTTTAGCAAGTTATGTTAAAGATCCTAACAGGAAACATACGCTTGAAGCTCAAGCTTTAGATTTTTTGAATCATATTATTCTGTCTAACGAGTCTGAAATCGGTAAATGCGATGAAGCGCACACTATTTTTAGGCTTTATGAATATTGGCAAAAGAATTTAGACGAGAGGGAACAAAAAATTGTCAACGAGATTGAAATTCCATTGACTTTAGTTCTTGCTAAAATGGAACACACCGGCGTTGCAATTGATTGTGAATATTTAAAAGAGCTTTCTTCTTATATGACTGAAAAACTTGCAGAGCTGGAAGATTTGATATATCAGCTTGCTGGCGAACCATTTAACATCAATTCGCCAAAACAAGTTGCAGAAGTTCTTTTTGACAAATTAGAATTAAAAACTAAAAAGAAAAAATCTCGCTCTACAAGTGCAGATGTTTTAGAAGAAATGGCGCAAGAGTATGAAATTTGTGAATACATTTTGCAGCATAGAAAATTTGCGAAACTCAAATCTACTTATACTGATGCTTTGCCAACTCTTATCAGTAAAAAAGACGGTAGAATTCATACAACTTATAATCAAGCATTGACGGTTACGGGACGTCTTTCTTCTTCAAATCCGAATTTACAAAATATTCCGATAAGAAGCGAGGAAGGAAATAAAATCCGTTCAGCTTTTTGCGCTATGGATAAAGAAAACTCATTGATTTTATCAGCCGATTATTCGCAAATCGAATTGAGATTGTTAGCGCATGTTTCAGGTGATGAACATTTAATCCACGCGTTTACTAGCGGTGAAGATGTTCACGCAATGACTGCCGCAAAAGTCTTTGGAGTAGAACTAAAAGACGTTACGAAAGAAATGAGAAGACGCGCTAAGGCTGTTAATTTCGGTATTGTATACGGTCAATCTAAATATGGTTTGGCAAAAAGTTTGGGTATAACTAATGCGGAAGCTCAAGAGTTTATAGATAAATATTTTGAAACTTATCCGAAAGTTAAAGAATACATGAATAATGAAGTCGAGTTTGTAGCCCAAAACGGATATGTTGAAACAGCTTTTGGACGTAAAAGATACTTAGCGTCTGAACTTCACAGTTCTAATTACCAAATAAGAGAATTTGCTCAACGCGCTGCAATTAATCAGCCTTTGCAAGGAACCGCTGCTGATTTGATTAAAATTGCGATGATTCGTGTAGATAAAGCAATTGACAAAATGAAAACTAAAATGATTATGCAAGTACATGATGAACTTGTTTTTGAAGTTCCAAAAGACGAATTAGAACAATTAAAATCTATTATTTTAGACTGTATGGCACTCAAAGACCAAAATCTAAAAATTCCGCTTGATGTTGACATTAATTATGGCACAACCTGGAAAGAAGGGTAAACATAGGAATAAACATTTTTTATAAATTCAAATTGTTGTATTGTATTGAAAGTCGTGTTCAATGAAAAATTGAACGCTTCACTACTACTATTACTACTACGTTTGCGCCAATTGTAACAATTTTTCTAATTTTTTAAAAATATTATTAAGATATTATTACAATTAAAAAAATTGAATTTTCTTGATATAATTGTTTCTATGAAAAATTATCTAATCGACACACACGCACATATAGATATGCTTCCGCTTGATGAAACACTAAAGCTTATGCAGGATTATGCTGTAAAAAAGGCGATTATCCCATCTGTGGAAGTTGAAACAATGGATAAGGTTTTAGAAATTGCAAAAAATAACGAAAATATTTTTGCAATGCTGGGAATTTTTCCTTCAGAAGCTAAAACATATACAAGAGAAATAGAAGAAAAAATAAGAGCAAATGCTGATAAAATTGTTGCAATCGGCGAAATTGGTTTAGATTATTATTGGGATAAATCTTTTGTAGAACTTCAAAAAGAGGTATTTACAAAACAAATAAGACTTGCGAATGAACTAAATTTGCCGATTGTTGTACATGATAGGGATGCGCACAAAGATTCTTTTGATATTATAAAATCTGAAAATAAAGGTGTTGACGTTTTGTTTCATTGTTTCTCTGGTAGCGTAGAATTTATGAGAGAATGTATAAAAGAAGGTTGGTATATCGCACTTGGTGGTGTTGTAACTTTTAAAAATGCTGTAAAAATAAAAGAGGTTGCAAAAGAAGTGCCACTTGAAAAATTAGTTTTGGAAACGGATTCACCTTATTTAACTCCGGTTCCATTCAGGGGTAAAACAAATTATCCTGCTTATGTAAAATATGTAGCAGAAGAAATTGCGAATTTACGTGCAATGCCTGTTGATGAATTAATCGAAATAACAACAGAAAATGCAGAAAGGTTGTTTAAGATTTGAAAAAAGAACGTTTAGATAAACTTCTTGTTGATTTAGGTTACTTTGAAACCAAAAGTAAAGCGGCTGCATCAATATTAGCAGGCAACGTTATGATAGGAACAGAAGTTATTTCAAAAGCAGGATATCAGATTGATCCATCAAAAGAGTATGATTTTAAAGTTAAATCAATGCCTTTCGTTTCTCGTGGCGGTTTTAAACTAAAAAAAGCCTTAGAAACATTTGATGTTGTAGTCAAAGATAGAATTTGTTTTGACGCAGGTGCTTCAACAGGCGGTTTTACAGATTGTTTACTTCAAAATGGGGCTAAATTTGTTTATGCAGTAGATGTCGGTTATGGGCAATTAGACTGGAAAATCAGAAGTAGTGACAAAGTTAAAACAATAGAAAAAACGAATTTGAAAATTTGCACCAAAGAAGATATTTATTTAGAAAATGAACCAATGGCAGATTTGTTAGTATCTGATTTGTCTTTTATTTCTTTAACCAAAGTTTTACCAAACTTGAAAACACTTCTTAATCCGAAAAAACATGAAATGATTTGTTTAATAAAACCTCAATTTGAAGCAGGAAAAGAACTGGTAGAAAAAGGTGGAGTTGTAAAAGACAAAAAAACACATGAACTTGTTATTATGAATGTTTTAGCTTGTATAAGAGGTTTAGGATATATAGTTAAAGGTTTAACTTATTCCTCTATAAAAGGTCCTGCCGGAAATATCGAATACTTAGTTTGGCTTGCTACAGAAGGCGAGGATATCGAAATTTCAATTTCTGATATTGTAGATTCTGCACATAAAAATTTATAATTAATTATTTAGAAAATCTTTGATTCCAATTACTCGCCCAAGCTTTGAAAGAATTCAATGCCTTTTCTGATGTGTTTACTTTACAATAAAAATCCTCTGCACTTGCTGAAACCTTACAATTCTTCTTTTTTATAACTCCATAAAAACCATCAGCATTAGAATAGTTTAGAATAATATCTGCAAAACTCATTTTGTGTAAATTCTCATGACGAATAAACAATTTTATAACATTGTATTTATTTATTAAATCTTGTCTTTCAGGTCCAAGGGCCTCCTTTAAAGAGTCACCGCTAAGTAGTTTGCCAAAAGTCGTTTGTTGATTTGATATATGACTAATTTGCATTACACATATTTCCCAATGAAATGTTATACGGAACTTTTAATTTTATCTACCAAAGTTATAGGTAAAAGAACTTTGAATAGCTGAATCTACAGCTCCTTGCGCGGATTGCAATTCTGTATCAACCATCTTCAACCTTGTTTGGTATTCTTGCATTTGCAAATCTAATTTTTTCTCTAAAACAGTGAGCTTATCTCGTCTGGCCTCTAACTGTTTAACAGCGGGGTTGTCAGGGTCTAAGTCATTGCCTAGAGCCATAATTTCATCAGAAGATGCAACCAACTCCATTTTAGCAGATGCAATCCACTGCACTTTTGTTTCCAGCGATATCTTGTACGCTGTTAAGTACATCATTCTGAAACTTGAGGCAATTAATCCCATAACACGTTCCTTATCTTGTTTCGTTTAAGTTCTTGCCCTTCAGGAATGTGTGTTCATTACTTTCTGCAATCAAGCTTTCCATTTTGTGTAACTGATGCTTGTGATAATTAACCCTATACTTTGCCATTTTCAACTTCTGTCTGATGGTAAGCATATCCTTAAGGCTTGATATTAAACTGATGGCTAATGCCTTTAATGGATTTTTTCGTTTGAAAAACGAACGAGCAAAATTCATAAAGTTCACTAACCGTTTCATATTATCTTGTAGTTCTTCACGCATAAGCATTTTCTCCTATGCATTCTAAGCCTACATGTATTATAAAACATGTTAAGTCAAAAAATTGCCTATTCTTAAGGATATTTGTTACATTTATTAACATTTTATTTTGAGCCAGCCCTATTTGAAGTAATACTGTTGAAAATAAACCGATTTTTGTAATACTCGTCTTTTACTACATTATTATTTAACGGCATTTTTTTCAAAAACTTTAATTCTTTTTGGTTATAATACCGCTGTTCGTTACAAAAATTTACAAACGACACTATTGTTTTCACTATAGCGTTATTAAAAAACAGATCTAAAATTTTTCGTAAAAATGTTCGTGTTTGCATTTCTTTTCTTTTCAGGGGAATAAGGGAATGAGGTAATAAGGGAATAAGTGGTATTAAGTTTTACTTTATAAAATTACGTTATATTAACGTGTTTATATTAAAAAATTTCTAAAATCTCTTATTCCCTTATTCCCATATTCTCTTATTCCCTTCACATTACAAATCCTGAATATCTTTGCTTGCAGACTCAATATCATCCTTAAGCATTTTTCTAACTATGTCACCTTGTGTATCTAACATTTTGCAAACGGTTTCAATGTTTGCAACTTTTTGAGAAAGTATTGTATCGGCGTTTGCCACAATGTTGCTTGAAACTGTCTGATAAGCTGATAAGGCTGCGGACGTTGTTCCTTGCATCAAGTTACCCATAACAACCGCAGGCAAACCGAATTCTCCCAAATAAGGTGCAGCTGCGGTCATAATACCGCCCCATCCTGAAACAAGCCCTGCGAGTGGCATTAATATGTTTGAAGCTCCGATTCCGTATCCATTAGCCGTTCCTATACCATAAGCAGCCGTACTTGCAATATCTGCAATGCTTCCGATACCTGATGCAAAACCGGTTGTTGCACCGTCAGAAGAACCAAAACCTGTTAAAAGATTTTGAATTCCTGAAGCTCCACCTGTTGTTGTACCGCTTTGGCGGTAACCAAAATTTGATGCGTAACCGCTAGGAAATCCCGAATAATTTCCCAAACTGTTTACACCGAATGATGAATAAGTTCCTGTTGTTCCGCCGGTACCACCTGTATATTGTGACCAGTAAGAAGTCCCCGGAATATTCATTGCAGAAGTTCCGCCCAATGTTGTCATAAAAGCGGATGGCGCAAATAAACTTGCTAATTGATATAAGAAACCGCCTGCCGCTTCAAAACCTGTTCCTGAACTTGCTGAGCCTGAAACGGTTAAATCTCTTAATCTGTCATAAGTTTCATATAGCATAACCTTAGCGTCAGCGGATGCTGCGCCAAATCTGTTAGCCATTACTAAATATCCATCGTTTTTGTATGACATAAATTCGTTCCTTTTGTTTAGTAGTTTAGAAGTTTTTAAGTTGAGGATGAAGTTTTATTTATGATTTTTTATCTTTAGTTTGTAATTGAATTTTCTTTCTTCAAAACTTCTCAACTGCTAAACTTCTAAACTTTAGTAGCTACGCTACTAATCTACTACCCGCCGAATGTCTTAAATGATTTTTCGACGTTATCCTTAACAACCTTAGATACAGCGTCGATTTCTGTTGCAAGCGCATTTTGTTCTGTATCAAGTTGTTTAAGTCTTAGTTCTAACTGCTGGTCTTCTTGTTGAATTAAAGAAGTCTTAGCGTTAATATCTTGCACCATTTTATCGTATTGTGCGTTTTCATAGTAATATTGGTTCATTGCATCTTGATACGCAGCATCATCTGTAATAGTTTCTGCATTAAGCGTATATTTTACAGTATCATCCCCAATTCTTACAGATGCAAAACGACCATTACTATCGGTTTCCAACAATGCTTTGTCTGTTTTATTAATATTTGTTGAAACGTAAGAAGCATTATAATATGGTAATTTTTGTTGAGTATCAATATTATTAATACCTTCACCGCTACTTGCAGTTTCAGCTAAATCATAATAAGTTGTATAGTATGTAACACCGTTCATAGTAAAACTATAGATTCCACCTGAGTATGTACTAGCATCATAAGTTCCATCTGTAGTATTAAAGCATTTAGTAAGAGTTGTGTTTACATCTTGAGCCTTCATATCCTTGATAATTTGCGAAATTTCAGCCATTTGATCATCAGTAAGTTTACTCAATGGAGTCAATTTGCAGTTTCCTACATATCCTGGTACACTCATCGCATCAAAAGTCGCTTCTGCTAAATCTAATCGACCTTTTGCAGCATTAGTAGAAGTGTTTAGATTTTCAACTTCGCCCTTCATTTCATTGATAGATTTCCAAGTTGCATCCTTTGATTTATCAGCTGGGTTATCTATATGATATGATGGAAGAATTGTACTTGTGCCACTTCCTGTTGTACTTATTAGTGCGTCTAAATCAGATTTAAAAGCAATTGTTTTTGATTTAGAATCATAGTAAATTTCGGAATTATCAAATTTATCTTTATCTAATGCACCATAGTTTTTCAACAACTCGATAGCATCAGCAATTTCTGTTCTTGTTTTTTCATCTATATCCTCACTGCTTAAAGGTTTATAGACAGGTTTATCAGCTTTTTCAACAACCTTTATTCCATCGGTACTACCTTCATACTTATCACCATTTTCCTTGTAGTAGTCATTACCGTTTTTGTATATTTTTGTGCCATCGGCAGCAGTATAAAGCGGATAACCCTCTTTAGTTTTATCCTGAAGTGTTAGTGTATAGTTACCACTGGCATCATCAATAGTACGGTTTAGTACATTTGAATTCAAAGAACTATCAGCATAATTTTGCAATTTAGATGCTTCTGAAAGTTTAGTCTTATAATTAGCTAAATTTGTATCATAATCCGCTTGCGCATTTGTAATTTCTACTTGCGCATCTTGAATAGCTTTTATTTGTGCTGAATAAAGCGTTGAACTTGTTGGTACAGCCCCTGTAAACTGCACTTGCGGATCATTTAGTTTTTTCTGAGAACCCGTATAAACATTTGCTTTATAGTGATAATTAATTACATAGTTATAATCTTCTTCCGGGGTTGCAAGTTGTTGCCAACTATCAATTGTCATATTGTTTACACCATCAGTAAAAGAATATTGAACTTTTGTGTAATCCTGAGTGCTAGGCGGAGTCGGCACACTCAAGCCCAACATTTGATTAAACAAATTCGCAGTTTGGTTTGACAAATTCAAACGTGCTTGGTTAATTTGTTGTCCTTCGTATTCGCAATTTGATTTCCTTGCGGTCAGAGCTAAATATCTGGCTTGTGATGCTGCCATACCCATAAGCGGTATCTCCTATAATTTCTCCCTCTTTTGTGCCGAGGGCTAGAGTGTTTTATCACCCTTGTTATGTACTTATCTCATGATTGTTTTAATGGGATATATAAAAAAGTCAACCATTATAGCTATATTATACGACATGTTTACAAAAATTCATAAATAGAAAAAGAAAAAATCCTTCATTTTGCGTAGACGTTAGTAAAAAATCGGTTAAACAAACGAGCTTGCATTGTAGTTGTTACAATTATATACTTATGGTAAAATTTAAAAGAGGAGAAATTTGGGAGATTTAGATGCGGAAGTTATTGTTAATATTAGGAATATTTTTAATCGGTTGTACAAATGTATTCGCTGCAAAAATTCCGACTGAAGTTAAGGACTATATCACATCAAAAATTCCGCAAACAGATATTCGTTTTGATGGTGTAATTATTTTACCCGATAACACTATTTATTTGCCATTATATCCGTCTTTATTTTCTGATATCAAGACGCTTAAAATAAAAGAAACTTATCCGGCAAATCAGGACTTAAAACAAGAGCCTGATGTTGTTATTTTTAATAATGACTTTGTGCTTTTGAAAGTTCTATCTGATGGTGAAGGTCATAGAACTGTTTTACACATGGTTAATCCGCCACTGCAAGTTAGAACTGGTTTGCTTCCTCAAGACATGTTAGTTCCAAGTGGTTTGATAATTCCTGAAAATATTAAAGGGATTATCGGTAACTTAAAAATTGATACAAAAAATGAAGATGTGATTAAGGTTGAAAATAAAGATTCTTATGAAGATTTTTTGTCTGAAACAGAACCTGAAATTGCACAAACGCTCATTTCTCAACTTAAAGACAAAGTTCTTTTTGTAACTACAAATTATTCAAAAAACATTCAAGTTGTAGAACCTGCAAAAGCTGTTCCAAGTTATTCTTTGGCGCAAAAATCGATTCCGATTGACATAAAACCTGTAAATAATGGTAAGTTCTTGCTTGTAACAACTTATGACAGACCTTTTGTTGATATAATTTCTGTTGCTGATTCAAGATTTATCAAACAAGTCAACTTGTCATCTAATCCTGAAGAAATTTTAATAGATGAAGCAAACAAAAAGGCTTATGTTACATCACCAATTGCATCAACAATTTTTGTAATTGATTTAAACACGATGTCTTTGACTCAAAAAATTAAAATTAACGGATATTGTGAAAAGTTGAGATTATTTGAAGATAAATTGTTTTATGTAGACAAGTTGAAAAACGAAATTTGGGCGATAGAACTAAAAAAAGATTATGAACTAAAAGATATTGGTCAATTCCCGAATGTTTCAGATTTAGTCTTTACAAACAATAAGTTATTTTTGGCAAGTAGAACTAAAAGTAGAATTGCGGTAATTGATTATTCAACGTTAGGTTTGATAAATGAATTCACAACCGTAAATAAACCGTTGTCAATGTTGCTTGACGGTAAGACATTGTATGTTTTAGGCGCACAAAACAACGTTATTCAAAAATTGAATACCGATAATGACTCACCAACAGGGAATATTGCAATTGGAACAGATGGATTTTCTTCAGGATTCCATAGAATTGATAATACAAATTTAGCGGTTATCACAGATTTAAAGAGTAATAAATACACAATTTTTGATTTATCAAAAGGAAGAGTTCTTAAGACTTATGCTTTGAATGTTCCAATTAAGGATGTAATTATTACTAATAAAGTTAATTTATTTAATTAGAGGCGAAATATGGATATAGCAATGGATAAGGTTACAGCTGATGTTTTGGCTGAACTCGAAAAAACACAAAAAGATTTTTGGAATGTACCTAGAAAAACAGGCGTTTTGATGAATAGCTTTATTAAAATGATGAATATTCAAAACGCATTGGAAATAGGAACTTCAAACGGATATTCGGGTATTTGGCTTGCAAAAGCTCTAAAACAAACCGGCGGAAAACTTACAACTATTGAATTTTATGAAAAACGCCAAAGTATCGCAAAAGAAAATTTCAAGATTTGTGGAGTTGATGATGTGGTTAGACCAATTCAAGGTTCTGCGTGTGAAGTATTGGCTTCTTTTGATGAAAATGAAAAATTTGATTTTGTTTTTATTGATGCTTGCAAAAGAGAGTATGTTAAATATTTCGAGATGATTAAGCCGCATTTGACTCAAAAGGCTTTGATTGTTGCTGATAATATAATTTCTCATGCGGAAAAGGTTCAAGATTTTATTGATGCAGTTGATGCGGATGATGAGTTTCAATATGAAATTTTAGAAGTTCCTGGTGGAATTTTGGTTGCTTATAGGGGTTAGTTTAGGAATTGTTTTTTCATTGAATTTTTTATTCTCTGCCACCCTCATCAGGCTTCCAGCCAGCTTCTCCCCTCAAGGGAGAAGCGGTAAGACGCGTCCTATTAGCACAAGTAATCGCTTCTCCCTTGAGGGGAGAAGCTGAGCGGAGCTCTGATGAGGGTGACACAAAACGGTAATTCTTGGTTTTAGAAGGTTATAATATTCCTTTTCTGTAATAACTTCACCTGCTGCATTTTTATAAACAGATTTATTATCTGATGAAGTTTCTTCAGCATATAATAAATTTATACTCCTGATGTGAGATAAATTCTTAAAAAAGAATACGTCCCAAAGTAGATTGTGACAAATTGTAAAAATTAGTTCATATTATGACAAAAAAAACTTTTCTTTTGTTTTAAATTGTGTATAATAGAACAAAGGAAGAAGAAGATTTATGATACAAACAGCTTCACAAAATATAACAAAACCAACAAATATACATGAAGAGATAGAGCGTTATTTACAAAAAGTTTTTGAAAATGAGCTTAAAACTAAAGATTCTGTCCTTGTAAGTTACAATCCGTTTGTAATAAAAAAAATTGCGGGATATCTTTCTGGAAGAATTAAAATGCCGGCATCAATTGGTATAGCTGGTGAAACTGCAAGCGGTAAATCTACTATTACTATGGATTTGATTGATACAATTGAATCTTTTGCTACGGAATTTAACATTGATAATGCAATTACTCGTGTAAACACAGATGATTATTATTATGACCGTTCAGAAATGGTTAAGGCAGCAGGAAGTTTTTCTGAATTTGCAAAACATTATGATTTAGACGTTCCTCAAGCTTTAGAATTGGAATTGATGAGCAAACATATTATGGAATTATTATCTGGTAAGGAAACTTATCTTCCAAAATATGACATGAGTGGCACTGCTATTCGCCATGATAATTATACTTTAGCTAAACCTTCTAAAATTATTATTTCAGAAGGTTTATTTACACTTACGGAAAAAGTAAAAGACGCATTTAATTTTAAGATTTATGTTGACATTGATGAAAAAATTAAGAAAGAAAGATTTTACGTACGAGCTAAAGAACGTGATTTAGGTGATTCAGCAGATTTTATTTATAAAAATGCTAATGACAAAGCGGAAGTCCATATTAGACCTTGTAAAAAATATGCAGATATTGTACTTTCAGGTTCTGCAGAAAGAATTAAATACAAAAATTTCTTAAATAGAATAATAGGTGTAATTCAAGAATTATATTATCAATAACAAAAAAGGTGCACACTTTGCACCTTTTTTGTTATTTCAATATTAGTATGAATGAAGTTTTATGCTTCAAAATAAGTTTCTTTTGCACCGCATTTGTTTATTAATGCGTTTTGTTGATACTCCAAGTATTTATCGCAAGCTATAGTTGAAGTTGATGCGCCTAAAATACCGCCAACTGCACCTAGTAAAAATTGCATAGTTTTGTCTTTGATATTTTTAGTAATAGCTTTTGCCAGCATTACTCCCGTAAAGATAGATGTAAAAAATGCAACGTTAGTTATTGTTGAACGCTTTTTATCTTGCTTCTTAAGTTCTATTGCAAAGGTGTCGGCATTTTTTGCCGGGAGATTAAAGTACCTGTTTTTCCCATTAGGCATAGTGACATTTACATCTGCATACTGAGAGTTGGGCTGTTTTATTACTTGGGTTTTAATACTGTTCATAAACAAATCCTTTCAAAAAATATAAAACAGATGAATATTTATATTTGACTTATTTAAAATATTACGTTACAAAAATTTACCAATAAAAAAAGGTACGCCTTCAAAACGTACCTTTTTAGATAAACATTTTTTTATTAATAAACAGGAACATCAATAGGATTTAACAGTTTCACTGTTAAAACATCGCCTTTATTGATATACACGTCTTGTCCTTTTCTGAACATATCAGCGACACTGTCGCCAACCCAATAACCTACTCCGCCGATAAAGCCACCTACCGCACAGAATGGAGTTGTTAAATATTGAATACCAGGAGCAGATTCACCGGCTTTTAAACCATAGTTTGTTGAATTTTTAGTAATCTCAACAGCTCTTTCATAATTTTTTTGAACGGCTTCGCCGTAGCCTAAGTTTTTATACAAAGAACCATCATAGTAAATATTTTCAAATTGACAAACTGCTAAATCTAAAGGAATTTGTCTTCCATTTGGTGTTACGATATGATCAAAATCAAGATATAGCTTTGCTCCACGAGAAAATCTCTTAGCAGTGTTTACTTGTGAAACACTACCTCTAACAACAGAACCTGATGGCAAAATGATATTTGTGCCTGTTGAAAGTTCGTTTTTCATTGTTGCAACAAAAGAATCCCCTTCACAACCTGAAAAAGTGCTTACTGGTTGCAAAAATTCCAGTTTGAAAACTGTTCCTGCAGGAATACGTTTTGTTCGAGCGTCCGCTTTAAATGCGCCTGCAAATGTAGTATTTGAAACTAAAAACATTGCAATTAATATAGCTAATAATTTTTTCATATTCTCTCCTCCGTACTTGCTTCACCCTCGTCAAGAATATTCCGAGTGCGTATTCAGAGAGAAATTATAGCACATTATTTAGTGAAAATCAATTTATTTTGAATTACAAAACACTTGTGGTTATTCCTTCTCCTTGGAGAGGGGACGATGCACACTACAAACTTAAATCTATATCTTCATTCTTCTTCTTTGCACATTTAATCATCTGCGAAGCTACAAGTGCCGTAATCGGTACACAAATTACAATCGCAATACTACCGATTAGCGCGGATGCAGTTTCCGTTACAACTTGATTTAAGTTTATAAATTTCTGCATATCAATATTTTCTGCAAGCAAAAGTAGTGGCAAAGAACCGCCCATGTAAACCAAAATAAGAGTATTTGCCATTGTTCCTATAATATCTTTACCAACATTCATGCCGGAAACAAAAAGCTCTTTAATACCCTTAGTTTTATCTATTTCATAAATCTCGTTTATTGTACTGGAAATAGACATTGCAACATCCATTACAGCACCCAATGTTGCCAAAATCATTGTTGCAATTGTTATACCGATAAAATCCAGTTCAGGGTGCGCAGTATATAAAAACATTGAAGTTTCTTCCGTAAATCCCGTTAAATGCGCTGTCATCATTGTTATAAAAGACAAAAGGCCTGCAAAAGCTAAACTTAAAACTGCTCCTATAACAGCCGACGTACTTTTTGCATTAAATCCGCCAACCGAATACATAGTAACAGCGGTTGAAAGCAAACAAACCAATATTGACGCAAACACAGGATTAATTCCATGCAAAATCATCGGTGAAAGCAAGTGCGTTATTAAAATAACCGTAACACCAATTGATATAAGGCTGTATAATCCTTTTTTTCTTCCGACATAAACCAACAAACCGCAAAACAGTAAAGATAGCCATGCCAGAGTGCCTGAGCGTTTGATATCTTCAATAGAAAACTCAACTCCGTTACCGTTATCTTCCGCATGCAAAATCACTTTCGTATTTTTTTGTAATTTTATGTCATAATACGGATTTCCCGTAAGCATGTTGTCAAGCTCAACTGTTTCACCTTTAAATTGCCCCGTTAAAAGTTTAACCTCAATCGCCTGTTTTGTTTGAGTAACATTAGTATCTGTTAAATCAACGTACTCAATTTTTTGTACCAAACCGAGTTCAGAAGGCAAAATTTTTCCCTCGTCAGCAAAACAAGGGATAATTGATAATAACATTATTAAAAATATAACAAGTTTTTTCATTCTAATCCTCAAACAATCTTCTTTGTTCAGACGGCATTTTAATTCCTAAGTGTCTATACCCTTCAGGAGAAACTTTTCGTCCTCTTGGTGTTCTTTGCAACAAACCTGCTTGCAAAAGATACGGTTCGCAAACATCTTCAATCGTTCTAACATCTTCGCTTAAAGCTGCAGCAATAGTTTCAATGCCGACAGGCCCGCCATCATATTTTTGAATAATCAGATTCAATAAATTTCTATCGGTATTATCCAAACCGAATTCATCAATTTTTAAAATATCCAAAGATTCGTTCGCAACTTTTTTATCAATTACACCATCGTATTTCACAAGTGCAAAATCAGAAACTCTTTTTACAAGCCTGTTTGCAATTCTTGGCGTGCCACGAGAACGCATAGCAATAGCTTTTGCACCTTCTTTTGTAATTTCTGTTTCAAGAATTTTTGCCGTTCTCATAACTACTTGAGCAAGTTCTTCTACCGTATAAAATTCCAATCTGTGAATCATGCCGAATCTGTCACGAAGCGGACTGGAAAGTTCTCCGGCTTTTGTCGTTGCGCCAATTAACGTAAATTTTGGCAAAGGAACTCTTAGTGTTTTTGCCGTTTGACTCTTACCTGTTGTCATGTCAAGCGTAAAATCTTCCATTGCCGGATAAAGAATTTCTTCCGCAACTTTATTAAGTCTGTGAATTTCATCAATAAACAAAATTTCTCCGCCTTTTAAAGACATCAAAATACCGATAATATCACGCGGACGTTCAAGCGCAGGCGCAGATGTAATTCGAATTTCAACACCCATTTGAGAAGCGATAACACCGGCAATTGTAGTTTTACCTAAGCCCGGAGGTCCATAAAAAAGCAAGTGATCAAGCGGTTTACCGCGCTTTTTTGCAGCTTCAAGAGTAATCTTTAAAGTTTCTTTTAAAGCACCTTGACCTATATAACTGTCGAAATCTTTTGGTCTGATTGAATTCTCAAAAGTATTATCATATTCAATTGTCTCGGGCTTAATAATCGGGTTTTTTTTAACCTTTTTTTCAAATCCCATATCGTCTGATATAATAGCCATAATTAAATTTTAGCATAAAATTTAATTATGAAATACTCAAGTTTTTACACTTTTAAATTGCAAATAAATTTATGCCAACTTACTCCCCGATTTCATCATTTTCTTATCTCGTTTTCCATTTGTAACAAATTGAAAAAATTTCTCTCTTTATTAAAAAAGCATTTTGTTTGTTATATAATAATTGTATTGGAAATTAAAATAGCTTTATTTTTGATTAATAAGGAGGTCAAATGGGCAAAATTGAAATTACACACGAAATCGAAGAAAAGTGTTGTGTACATCGTGGTATAAAAGGAACTCCGGCTCCTATTCCACAAGAAGGTGAATGGACAAAATGTAAAGAAATTACTGATATTTCAGGTCTTACTCACGGTTGCGGATGCTGTGCTCCCCAACAAGGTACTTGTAAGCTTACTTTAAACGTTAAAAACGGTATTATTCAAGAAGCTTTAGTTGAAACTATCGGTTGTTCTGGTATGACTCACTCAGCAGCTATGGCAGGTGAAATTCTTCCTGGAAAAACTCTTCTTGAAGCATTAAACACAGACCTTGTTTGTGACGCAATTAACGTTGCTATGAGAGAATTGTTCTTACAAATCGTTTACGGTAGAACTCAATCAGCTTTCTCTGAAAACGGACTTCCTGTAGGTGCAGGTCTTGAAGATTTAGGTAAAGGACTTTGCTCTATGTGTGGTACAATCCACTCAACAGCTCAAAAAGGTGTTAGATACTTATCATTAACAGAAGGTTACATCTTGAAGATGGGTCTTGATAAGAATGATGAAGTTATCGGTTATCAATTCGTAAACCTTGGTAAAGTTATGGATGCTATCAAGAAAGGTGTTGACCCTAAAGAAGCTTACGAAAAGAATATCGGTACTTACGGCAGATTTGCTGATGCGGTTAAGTACATTGATCCTAGAGAAGAATAGTGCGAGCTTGCTCGCAGTTTAGAAGAACTAAGTTTAGAAGTTTTTAAGTTCTTTTAAAATTTCTTATAAACTACTAAACTCCTCAACTTCTAAACATTTCATAAAGTTAGTAATTAACAATTAAAATAAGGAAATAAAAATATGACAGTAAAATTTGAAGGACAAGATAGACGTGAAGCTACTCTAGCTAAAGTTTTACCTGAATACGGTTTCAAATCTTTAGAAGAAGCTCGTGATCTATGCTTATCAAAAGGCATCGACGTAGATGCTATTGTTAAAGGTATTCAACCTATCGCGTTTGATAACGCTTCTTGGGCTTATACTCTAGGTTGTGCTATTGCAATTAAAAAAGGTATTACAAATGCTGCTGACGCTGCAGAAGCTATTGGTTTAGGCTTGCAAGCATTTGCAGTTCCTGGTTCAGTTGGTGACAGAAGACAAGTTGGTATCGGTCATGGTAACTTAGCAGCTATGTTATTAAGAGAAGAAACAAACTGTTTCTGTTTCTTAGCAGGTCACGAATCATTCGCAGCAGCTGAAGGTGCGATTGGTATTGCAAGAAACGCTAACAAAGTTAGAAAAAATCCTTTAAGAGTTATCTTAAACGGTCTTGGTAAAGATGCAGCTCACATTATCGCTAGAATCAACGGTTTTACTTCTGTTGAAACAGAATACGATTACAAAACTGGCGAATTAAAAATCGTTAAAGAAACTCCATATTCAGATGGCGAAAGAGCAAAAGTTAGATGCTACGGTGCTGATGATGTAAACGAAGGCGTTGCAATCATGGTTAAAGAAGGCGTTGACGTTTCTATCACTGGTAACTCAACTAACCCAACAAGATTCCAACACCCTGTAGCAGGTACTTACAAAAAATGGTGCTGGGAAAATGGTAGAAAATACTTCTCAGTAGCATCAGGTGGTGGTACTGGTAGAACTCTTCACCCAGATAACGTTGCAGCTGGTCCTGCTTCTTATGGTATGACAGATACTATGGGTAGAATGCACGGTGACGCTCAATTCGCAGGTTCATCTTCAGTTCCTGCTCACGTAGAAATGATGGGTGTAATCGGTATGGGTAACAACCCAATGGTAGGTGCTACTGTTGCAGTTGCTGTTGCTGTTGAAAACGCTATGAAAGCTTAAGTCAATATTTGACATAACTTGAAAAAGAGAATGACAAATGTCATTCTCTTTTTTATTATTTACATTTTGTATATTTTATCATTGTTCATGCTAAAATTAGTCTATAAAAGAAGAAATAGGGGAAGATTAACAATGAAAATGTCAAAATTATTTGTTCAGACTTTGAGGGAATTTCCTTCTGATGCTGAAGTAATATCACATAAAATGCTTGTAAGAGCAGGTTATATAAGAAAATTAACAAGTGGGGTTTATAACTATTTGCCACTTATGTGGAGAGTTTTGAAGAAAATTGAAAATATTGTAAGAGAAGAAATGGATAACGCAGGTGCGCAAGAACTTCTTATGCCGTTTGTTCAACCAAAAGAACTTTGGGAAGAATCAGGCAGATGGAATGCTTACGGAAAAGAGCTTATGCGCTTGAGAGATAGACATAATCGTGAAATGTGTCTTGGACCAACTCACGAAGAAATCATAACTTCTATTGCTCGTGAGGGTATTAAATCTTACAAACAATTACCTGTAAACTTATACCAAATTCAATCAAAATTCCGTGACGAAGTTCGTCCTCGTTTTGGCTTGCTAAGAGGTCGTGAATTCATTATGAAGGATGCTTATAGCTTTGATACTTCTCAAGAAGGTTTGGAAAAAGAATACGAAAATATGGCACAAGCTTACACAAGAATATTTAAACGTTGCGGACTTAATACAAAAATGGTTCAATCAGATTCAGGCGCAATCGGTGGAAGCGTAAGCCATGAATTTATGGTGATTACAGATACTGATGCAGGCGAAAACGATGTATTCTATTGTGATGATTGCGATTATTCAGCAAACTCAAATCACGCAGTTTCAAAATTGCAACCTGCAGAAGTTGTTGGTAAATTTGAAAAAGCTGAAATTGTTGATACGCCAAATACTCATTCTATTGAAGAATTGTGCGATTTCTTGAAAATTCCAGCAACAATTATTGTAAAATCACTTCTTTATATTGTTGATAAAAAACCGGTTTTAGCATTAATCAGAGGTGATAAACAAGTAGAAGAAACAAAACTTATGAATACTGTTGGCGGTATGGATATTAGAATTGCAACCGCAGGCGAAATTGAAGAAATGATGACAGAAAACGGTTTTGATGCAGAACGTGGATTTATCGGACCAAAAGGTTTGAAAAAATATGGCGAATACGATATCCAAATCGTTGCTGATGAAACTGTAAAAGAATTGAAAAATTTTGTAGTCGGAGTAAACAAAAAAGATGCTCACATGGTAGGTGGAAATTGGGGCTCAGAAATCGAATTACCTGAAATCGTTACAGATATTCGTTTAGTTGAAGCCGGAGAACTTTGCCCTGAATGTGGCAAACCTCTAAAAGTTACAAGAGGTATTGAAGTCGGTAATATTTTCCAATTGGGTACAAAATATTCAAAACCAATGAACGCTGTTTATTTGGATACCGACGGCAAAGCAAAACCTTTCGTTATGGGATGTTACGGCATTGGTATTTCAAGAACTGCAGCTGCTGCGGTAGAAGCTCATTATGACGAACACGGTATCAAATGGCCATTAGCAATTGCACCATACCACGCAGTAATTATTCCTGTAAGTACTAAAGACGAAACTCAAATGAAGGTGGCAAATGATATCTATGTAACATTGCGCAAACACGGAGTGGAAGCGGTTATTGATGACCGTGACGAACGTCCTGGAGTTAAATTCAAAGACGCGGATTTAATCGGTTTCCCATATAGAATTACTGTTGGCAAAACTATTAGTGAAGGTCTTGTAGAATTCAAGGTAAGAGAAACTGAAGAAATTTCAAAAGTTAAACCTGAAGAAGCGGCCGAAGTTGTTGTAACGGCGGTTTCAAATATAAAATAAACATTCAAATGCAAATAAAAATCCTACGGTAAATTTTTACTGTAGGATTTTTATTATTTTTATATCACGGCGATACCTTCACTATTTAGCAGTGAAGGATAGCTTTTTAGCCGTTTGGTTTATTTAATGTTCGTCATTTACTTTTTGTTTGTAAACATTACCTTTTCTATCTTCTTCTATATTTGGAGTATCAATTTCAAATACATAAGCATCAGCAGGTGCTAAATTTACTTTCATTTCGTTTGAATTAACTTGAAATTCACTCTTTTCGCCATATTCAGGAACCATGTTTACAAGTTTTTGATCAGCTTTTAATCCTGGGATTTCTATAATTCCTGATACATTTCTGTTTGGATTTTTGTTAGCTACAACAAGAATTGTTCTACCGTTATTGTGTCTTGCATAAGTGATTATTTGGTCATTCTTGTCTTCTCGTTTATCTAACTCAATAAAACTGCTGTTTCTATCCGCCAAAACATCTAAATTTTTGGCTCTCATTTCCATAGCACCTTTCATAACTCTTTCAATATCAGGACAATCGCCACCCGGTTGTCTTGAAATATTGAATAGTGCCAATCTATAACGGTGTTCGTTCATATCATATTTTGGAACTTGTTCACCTGTTTTAGGGTCTGCTTTAGTTGTCCAAGTTTCTACATTATCTTTATTTCTGTATTGGTAATCATAATAATCACCTGTTTGGAAACCATCAATATAATATGGGTTACACATTGGGATAGTTGATTGTAAAATTGTTGTCAATTTACAGAAATTTTCACCACCATGAATCATTGATGAGCTGTCATCGTGAGTTAAGAAAGAACCGATAACACTCTTACCTGCAGGTAATTTGTGGGAAAGGTCTAGATTAAATTTAATATAATCATTAAATTCGCTTGCATTTCTCCAATCATGGAAAATATGGTATTGACCGTAATATTCATCAAAACCTGCATTTAACAAATCTTCAGGTCTGTCATAAGGCATGTTAATCATTGGAGATGCACATTCATAGGTATAGCTTTCTGCAAGCCAAGCAAATTCAGGGTCTTTTTTATGTGAATATGAAATTAATTCATCCCAAAATTCAGTAGGTTTAGCTCTCGCTACATCAGCTCTGATTCCATCAATACCCAAATCAATACAAGAGTCTACAAATTGTTTGTGCATTTCCATTAAAGCAGGATTTAAAGTTCTTTCTGCTTCATCAGCCCAAGGTTCAAACATTCTGATATCAGTCCAACCTTGAGGAGTCTTTTCTTCACCGTTTCTGCCATAAGCCATTAATTCAGGTTCTGCTTCAAACATATCAACAGAAGCACAACTTGGAAGGTCTAACATAACCTTAATATTACGTTTATGACATTCATCTATTAAAGCTTTGAACTGTTCATCAGGTGTTCTTGGATCATTTTTATCAATCAACATTGGATCAATTGCCAAATGTCCATCATCATTAACAAATTTCTCAGGTGCATAAAGAGAACCTGCAGTTCCTTGTGCATTCTTTTTACCCATTGGGTGAATTGGAAGAATGTGGATAGTGTTAATTCCATCATTTTTCAATTCATCTAATCTTTCAATAGCGCTCAAGAAAGTTCCATTCTTTTCGCCTTCTTTAAGCATAACAATATCATCACCGTTTAAATCTTTTGCGGTAAATGTTCTTGGAACAATTGCCATCATAACAGACTCATTGTTTTGAATCATTGTTCTTAAATTGTTTTTATAAGGTTGTTGAGTATTAGAATTCAAGTCAACTTTTTTAACACCCGCTGCGTTCATCAAAGCAAGGTTTTGAAGATATTTATTTGTAACTTCTTTATCCTGAACATTATATTCTTTTGTTTCAGGTTTAACAGGAGTTTGATAATTTGCTGCTGCTCTAAAGTTTACAGCTGAAATATTAGTTATTGCTGCCATCTTCTACCTTCTTTTCTATATTATGCGGATTTCTAATCTTACCGAAACAAAGTTGTGCAAGAAGTGTTGCACCTAATACTGTTCCTGCAATTGCAGATGCTGTTCTAACCCATTTTTGGTTTCCGTATCTTCTTTCTGCTGCATTCTTCACAAAGTCTACCGGGTTTTGACCAACAAGGTTAAATGTAGACATTCTTGTCTTTGAACCTTTTACGTAATTATTTAATACACTTGTATCAAGCGTATGGTCAGGTTTTGTAAAATCTAAAGTATTGTTACCCAACATATTTCTAAACCTTACCAAATATTGTTGTAAACGAGTCTTAATACCACCTTCTGTAATAGCTTTATCAGTAGCTTCTGTAATATAACCTTTTGCTTTGATTTCATTAGCGTTACCATCAACTCTCCAAGTTGTTTGAACAATATCTTTATAAAGTTCAGCGTTATTTACCGTATTTAATTTCAAAATATTGTCAGAAGATGTTGAACCAAGAACAGCTTGTTTACCGCGTTTAACAAGTTCTTTTCCATATTCATCAGCAGGAATTTCACGTTTGTATAAATCCATTGCGTGTAATACTCTGTTGAAAGAATTATTTACGCCTTGATATCTGTCAACAATTTTTGTAATCATTTCTTGCTTAGCTGAACCAACGCCTTTTGCGTTCGCCTTAGCATTTTCAACACCATTTAAAGCACCTGTTTTATCTTTTGTTAAACCATCTAATAAATCAAATAATTCTTCGTTTGAATTTACTGAATTAGAAAGAGTTTTAACATCTTCTTTTACCAATTTATCAATTGTACTTTTGAAATTACCCAAGCCATCCAAACGTTTTGCAGTATTGTTGAAGTTGTTTTCAATTCCTGTAATTAAATTCTTCAAAGCTTCATTTCTACCGTTCAAATCTTTGTCCATTTCAGCCATAACTTGAGCGAGTTTTGAAACAGCTTTATTGTATGCTTCTTCATTCTTAGTAAGTTCTGTTAATTTTTTATCCAAAATTTCTTTTGCAAATTCTTCAGACTGACGCATTTGTTTCAATTCTTTGAATTTAATACCCAATGAATCTAGCAATGTGCTTTCAAACTTAGCGTAAGAATGAGCTAAAACAGTTTGAGGTGCTTGTTCAACCTTGAATACTTTACATTTATCTAAAGCTTTATTATTAGCCTTAAATTCACCTAAAATTTTTGCAAAATCTTGAATATTGTTGATTTTACCTTCGTCTAAAATTCTTGAAGGAGTTTTTTGAAGTGATTTTGAAATATCATCAACAACTTGGTTTCTATAACCTTTGAATGCATCTTTTGAACCTTTTGCTTCTTTTTCGATTTTTTCATCAAAGAATTTTTTCAAATTGCCTTTGATTTCATATAAATCATCTGCAGTAATAACTTTTTTGTCACCAATAATTTTGTTCAATTCTTCTTTTGTTGGAACAAAGATTTTTTCGTAAGTAACTTTTTCTCTGTTTGGAACATTGTTTTTGATTTTGTTAATAATATTTTCAGAAGTTTTTTCATCGACTGCAAAACCGTGTTGCAATAAGTTATTCAAATCTTCTTTAATACCAACAGCTACGTTAGAATCAAGATTTTTGGTTAACATTTCAACCACATTATCAAGTTCTGCTTTTGGAAGTTCTTGACCTTTGTAGTTTGCCAAAACTTTACCGACTTCGTTACCTAACTTGTTAGCTTCAATTTCGTTTACCTTAATTGGCATAGAAGCAGTTTCTTTTGCTAAATGAGCAATCTTAGAATCATATCTAAAGTTTCTTGCTTTTTCCATTGCAGGCGCAATAAGTTTTTCCATACCGCAACAAATTAAAGCTGTCATAACAGGAGTTGCAAAACCTGCTGTTAGCATCCACAATGTATTATCTTGTGTTGCAACTTTTCTCATTTGTTCTTTGATTAAATCATTACGGTTTTTAATTCCTCTTGGAATACCCATTCTGTCGCCGATTACATCTAAATCTTCTCCAGGATATTCTCCTCTATACATATCCATTGGAATGTAGTTGCTGTCTTGGAATACCGATTTTTTTCTGCCTTGGTCATCAATGTATTCTTTACCTACTGAAAAACCATGTAAAATTCTTGATGGAACATTGATAAACGCTTTAGGGAATAATGTCATAGAAGTCAAAAACGCACCTAAGCCCAAATATTCCATAGTTCTAGCCATCGGATTTGTTGTTCTTGAAGCTAAATATGTTGCAATACCAATACCACCGATTTTTAAACCAACATCATTTAATCTGCCTAATTGGTGATCGTTTGCTTTACCTTGGAAACCGTCTTTAACGGCTTTAACATCATAAGCAATGTCTTTCAAAAAATATTGAGGAACTGATAACAAAGTATCATGCACCAAGTGACCTTGTGGAGGAAGCGGTTTGATATCTTTATCGGTTTTAATCGTACCTTTGGCTTCTCTGTAAGGAAGTTTAGTATTGTCTATATTTGGTTGTACCGGAGTTATTGCCATACTAAATCACCGTACTTTCTTTGTCTTTGTCCATAATATCTTTATTTGCCAATTTGCCCATACTTTTTGCTCTATAAATAACATTTGCTACACTGCCGACGGTTAAAGCTGTTGAGAATAAAATCCAAGCTTTTCCGGCATGTTTCATGAATCCTGTTGTGCCTTCTTTTCCTGTCCACAATGTTTTGCAAGCTTGAGTGAATGATTTTCCGAAAGTTTTAGAAATATCAACAAAATTTTCACCGGCGTTTTTCATTCTTGCAGAAATTTTTGTTCCCAAACCTTCGTTAGGTTTTGCGATATGACGTTTTCTGTTAGAAATTGCGTCAAAGAAGTTGCTCCAACTATCTTGAACTGCAAGCCCTACCGCAGCTCCAGCCCAAGCGTAAGAAGCTAAGCTTTTTGCAGTTTTTGTAGAAGAAACAATACCTTGAATAATCGGAGTTGTTTCAGTTACAGAATCATTCAAATTATCACCCATATTTAATTTTTTTGCGATATTATCGTAATATTTTACACCATATTTAGGGTCATTTTGAATTAAATCTTTTCTAAAGAATTCTACGCTGTCATAAACTTTTCTTTGTTGAATTTGTGGTTCAATGTTCGCTGATTCGCCTGAGTTTTTAGGAAGCGGATAATAAACGTGTTCAATAGGAAGTTCTGTATCAACACCCGTTCCCCAATAAACAGGACGTGTTACCAAATCGTTTGACAGAGTTTTACCTAAACCGTACATAACTACGCCCAACGCCATATTTTTACCGTTAAGTCCTGCAATTTTTTGAGATTTTGGCTTCAAGTCATGCAACAAATTAAACATTGCCATGAACATACCACTACCTACCAAATACGGAATAATTCCCATTGATAGAAATTCATAGAAATCTGAATTAACATCCCCTTTCAAGCCTTTTACAGGGTATTGTAAAAAAGCATTAGTTGTTTTTTGAAACTTTTGTCTTACGCGAGTATTAAGCGTATTTGGCAAAAGTCTGGATTCTACAGGAGCTTCTTCTTTTTTTTCTTCTGCTTGAGCTTTGAATTTTATGTTGTTTGAAAAATTTACCGGTTTAATCATACAAAAATCCCAATCTGGTACCCTATCTATATAAAGTCCTTAAAAAAATAATATTTGCTAGTTTAAGTGCATGAACTTAACATATTTTTACAATATTAAAAATACAACACACATTAAGTAAAATACCAAAAACAAAGATGTTTTACAAGTCAAATTGAATAGAAAAAGATAAGATTAATAACACCCTCACTTTATAGGGAGAGGGTAGAATTTCACGTTAAGCTGTGCGAAACTTAGAAATTCGGGTGGGGCTGATTGAAAACAGAAAACTTAAAAATAACTTTTCCACAAACCTTGAGATATCTATCCTTATATGTTAAAATTAGTATATAAATAATAGATACAATTTCAAAGAAAGTGAGAATAGTCCGTGAGAAAAAATATAGAAAACGCATTTTCTTTAATGGAAATGATGGTTGTGTTACTTATTGTAGCAATAATTGCAGCTGCAACAGCTCCAATGGTTACAAAAAAAATGATGCGCAATGCCGGTTCAGGCGACAGTCCTTGGGTGTTCACAGGACTAGGAAACAGCATTGCTTATAATATGAATGGAAGTGATAATGCTACAGCCATTATTGGTAATGTTTCGACGCCAAGCGGATGGAATAGACGTGCCCGATTATTTATCGATTCGGGCAATAATGCTGCTCACATTGCATTTGGAAATGGCAATGCAACTCCACTGTTGCTTACTGCAGACCCTCAGAATGGACGTATAGGTTTTTCAAATGAAGAAATCCCATATGATGGTATCGCTTTTGGTATTGGTCAAACTCTTGATGGTGGTGAGCATATAGTTGCTATAGGTGGTGGTGTACAGGTAAATAATAATCCACAAGGTGTTGTAGCTATCGGCGACAGTGTTGTTTCTAGTGGGAGTCAATATACTGTAGCAATTGGGGTTAGAGCAGAAGCAGCCAGAAACAATTCAATAGCTATAGGTGGAATGACCGGAAGTGAATATACCAGTGCTAACAGCAATGGAATCGCATTGGGTACAGGAACAAAAGCAAGTGGTGACAGTTCAATTGCACTTGGTTTGCAAGCTAAAGCAAACAATTTAAGAAGCATCGCTATCGGTTCTAATGCTGAAGCCCTAGCTGAACGTTCTATTGCACTCGGAAGTTATAATATAGGGAACGGTATTACTATAAAAACGAAAGCTTCTAATAAAGGAGGTATTGCTATTGGTTCGCCATGCATTGCCAATGGAAGTTCTTCAGTTGCAATAGGTCCTTTTTCAGCTACAACCAAACAAAATAATATAGCAGTCGGTAGCAGTGCTTATGTAACTGGCGAGAATTCTATAGCAATCGGTAGTAGTACAACTGTGGGTGGTAATAATTCTATCGCAATAGGTAATAATATAACCTCATTGACTGACAATCAAATTATTTTAGGGACTAAATTTGATACAGTTTATATTCCAGGAAATTTGAAAGTCGGTCGAAATACTTTATTAGGCGCAGAAGGACCTGGTTATCGTACTTGGATAAGTAATAAAACCTATGGAAGAGGAAACTGGAACATAAAAAGTATAGAAGTAAATAAAGGTGGTAATGATGATTATAGATGGGGAGAAGATTATTCAGAATCAGCATTTAAAAGTGCATATTCTGACCGTCGATTGAAGAATGTTGGTGAAAAATACACAGCAGGTTTGGACGAATTGAAGAAATTAGATTTCTATCATTACACATTCAAAAAAGACGAAGCTAAAACACCGATGGTAG
>OIYY01000291.1_pt1 | contig 37547 bp, 65 predicted proteins | sample 1588341 | NCBI WGS metagenome assembly OIYY01 (sample SAMN03283287) | human gut metagenome | biome: human-associated habitat; material: feces | host: Homo sapiens | place: Peru | collected 2012 | reverse complement strand
GACATCATCCGTGCAAGAGAAGCCAAAACAAGAGCCGAAGAACGACTCAAACAAAAACAGAGCCGTCTGCAGTATTATCACACGCAGGCAGCCTTATCACGTGCGATGGCACGACTGAAAGTTACATCAAAGTATGTAAAGAAATAACATCTGATTCAAAAATAAATATAGCTAAAAGAAGAAAGATCCTCATTCTGATTTTGCAGAGTGGTGGTCTTTTTCTTTTTATATCTATGGTTTTATGAAATATAAATTCAAAGTGAAATTTTATTTGAAAAATGATATGATGATAATATCATATTAGGAGGAAATACAATGTTTGTAGAAGAACGGCATCAGGAAATATTACGTTTATTAGAAGAAAATGAAAAAGTAAAAGTCAAAGATTTAAGCAAAAGATTTGAAGTGACAGAAGACTGCATTCGTAAAGATCTGGCAAGCATGGAATCAAAAAATCTCTTAAAGAGAACTTATGGCGGGGCAGTGCTTCGTAATACACTCCATCCAGGACATAATAATATCGTATCAACAAGAAAAAACAAGAACATAAAAGAAAAACAAAAGATTGCCAAGAAAGCAGTGGAATTGATTCACAATGGAAATATGATCTTTCTTGATACATCGACAACGAACATCGAACTTGCCAGAGAGATCATAGAACGAGATATGAATGTTACAGTTGTAACCTGCATGCTTGATATTGCAGAATTATTTACAACAACAAAGAATGTCAAATTTATTTTGCTTGGCGGTGAATTTAATCGCAGCCAGAACGGTTTTTTAGGGGAACTGACAAGACAGATGATGGAAAATTTCCGATTTGATATTTGCTTTATGGGTGTTGTTGGTGCAGATCTTTCCAATAATGTGATCACGACCTATGTTCCTGAGGATGGAATCATGAAACATGATGCGGTGCAAAAAAGCAGTCAGTGTTATCTTGTGATGGAAAGCAGTAAGTTTGATTTTAAAGCAAATTATGTATATGCGACATTTGATGATGTAGAAGGCGTGATCTGTGAGAGGGAACTTCCAGAGGAAATCAAGAAAAGACTAGAAGAACATCAGACAAAGATTATATAGAAGAAGCAGAGTGAAGAATTGTTTTTTATTCTTTGCTCTTTTTTTATAGTATTGTATTTCTCTATTATCTCGCAAGTATAACAATTCTTTGCTTTCAATTTTTCTTCCAATAATGTTTTTAATGATGTATCAATATTATTTTCTACTACAAATACTGTTATACTATGTTCTATTATTTTATCTACTATTTCATCATATAAATCTGTCATTGCCTTTTGTTTAAAGATACAATCAAAAAAGTAATAATATATTCCATCCGTTTTAAATATTGGCATTGAAACATTGTCTTTTCCCCTTCTTGCAGGGTCTAATACTGCAAAACAATAATTTTGGCACAAATCTTCGCCTTTTTCGTTTTTAGGCAATTCGTCATAATGATTTAATAAATCATCTGCAAATTCTAACCCTGTAGGTGCTATTGGTTCTTGTTGGTATACGCAACTATATAAGAACGGGTCTGTTGTATCTCTTAGTCTTCTTGCTTCTACCGTTGTCATTACAGGGGGACAAGTACTTTCATCGTTTTCATCCAATAGTGGAACTTTTATAAAGACTGCGTATCCATCTGTCGCTTCCATAACAAACTTTTCAAAACCTTTTATTTTGCATGGTTGCATTTGATGTGTCGCCTCTATATCTCCCATTGTACGGTTTAATATATCTTCTGGTGACCACATTGTACCAACAAATATATATGTTACACTTGGGTCTGTTCTTCTGTTGAACCATTCTGTACTCCAGCTCTCATAAATCTTTCTATGAACTTCACTATTAGTAGCCTCTTCTGCTCCTTTTGTCATATCGTCAAATATAAGTGCTTTATTCGCTCTTTCACCTGTACTTGCTCCGTCTCTAGTTCTTGCTATATGTGATTTTTGAGAACCACTACCTTTTAGTATCCAGTCTGACTCTTTTTCTTTTTCAAATGGTTTATCTCCATACTTTTTAAATTCTGGGAATATTTCACTAAATCTAGGATTTTTTATAACACTTTGTATCGCTCTACTAAATCCTAATACCAATTCTTGTGAATAAGACCACCTCAAAATACTATTTGTTATATCTATTCCAAAAATCCATGCACTAAACATATTAAGGGTGTAACTTTTCCCATATCCAGGCGGAAATGATGCTTCTATATATTGCAATTTAGGGTCAAATGCCGATTTATTTAAGAAAAACACAAAAGGTTTTAGCACATTTCTTCTATTTGCTAAAACTCTACTTTCGACTGGCATATCCATTTCCATATAATCAATAAAATGTTCTAATGACCTTCTACCAGCAAAAGCATAAGCCTTTTCCCACAATTCATAATATTTAGGCATATATTCCTGACTACAATTATAAATTCTGTTTTCAGTCAAAGGTATTAGAGTTGTAATAGCATATTTACAAGCCTGTAATTCTATTTCTTGTCTGTTTTTATCATCTCTTTTTGGGCTATCAAAATATTGCAATAATAATACATACAAATTATTGCACATTTCTAGCCTTGTATATTCATCAATCTTTTTGTTTGTTCTTAATATTTTGATTACTTGTTCAATTACTTGCTTATAGTCTTGCCTTCTATCATTCTCCTATATTGTTAATTCAATTGAAATTTTTTCTTCAAGTTTCTTTTTCCCTGTAAAATTTTCTAAATTTATTCCATCATCTATAAATATTGAAATATCTTTAATATTATAATTTTTTACTAACTGCATTACATCACATTTAATTCTATTTAAAATATCGTTAATATCATCATTGACATTCATCTTTATATCTCTCTTTCTTTTACCCATTTTCTTATTCCACTTAATTTATACATTACTCCATCACAAGTAAATCTTATTCCCATTACTTTGTGCATTGAACCTTTATATTTTATTGTTTGTCCAAAAATATATTTCATTTTATACATTTTTACCAATCTCCTTTATCTTTTTCCATTCATATTCTGTTGGTCTTCCTACCATTTTTACAATACTGTATTCAGGTAAATCCAATGCTATTTCAATTCTTCTAGCCCATGTATAACCCATTTTAGTATTTATTGCATTATTTAGTTTACTTCTAACTAATGTTCTATCATCTGATAATTTAAGTTCTTTCATTTTGTTTAATAAGTCTACTTGTTTTATGTTGTTCTTTTTTAATAATACTCTTACATATGTTTCTGCATTAACCATTATTTCACCTTATTTCATTTTATATGACTTATACCATTTATATTTAATATCACCATATTTTTGTATCCACCCTTTAAGTGTTATTGATGAATGGCAATCGCAAATATTCCAACTTTCAAATATTTTTTTATATGCTTTTCCATTTGATATGTCTTTATTACTTTTTAAATATGTTCTAACTTTATTATTTGCTGTTATTTTGCCAATCTTACAACTTCTTTCATCTTTCCATAATGGATATTTTTTATAACTTCTAGACATATTTATTCATTCCTTTGGCGACACAGGTAGGATTTGAACCTACGAACCGTTTCCGACTTTCAGTTTTCAAGACTGACGCATTAAGCCATCTCTGCCACTGTGCCATATTTGGCGATAGACTGTGTACTCGAAACACATACCAATAAAAGGTACACATTGCTTAGCAGGCAAGTTTCAGACCTCCTGAATTAGTCTATCATATAAAGAAATACATCATCTCAACTTTGTATTCCCCCACATTCTGTGGAATTTAATTTGGATGCACCTTCAAGACTCGAACTTGAAACCCCAACAGTCAAAGTGTTGTGTTCTACCATTTGAACTAAGGTGCAATATTTATATATTTGGTAGGGCGACACTCCTACATCTCTTGTAAGACCTTATATTGACCATCTTGCGTTACTTTCCATCATAGAAAACCGAGCATGGAACATTTTACAATATAAGGCGTGATAGCTGCCTGTTCTATCCTCAAATATATTTGGAGGGGTTTTCATCTCCTGCAGTTCCGAAGAAATCTGCACCGTTATCCTGGCACAAGTTAATGGATTTGAACCACTACATACAGTTTTGGAGACTGTTGTGCTACCACATTACACTAAACTTGTATATTCAAACACTACTATTAAATTAACGGTAGTGTTCGTAATAAAGAAAGGAGGTGACACTCATGTCACTCGTATAATAGGTCGAAAGGAAAAGTGTCCTATTATACTGTTGGTCTAGGTAAATGGATTTGAACCACTACTAAATGCGTCCAAGGCACTCGTGCTACCATTACACTATACCTAGATATAAGGAAACATTATAATGCTTCCTACTACTGGAAGATAATTATCATTCTAGTTCATTCTACTTGGTTGCGAGTGCAGGGGTCGAACCTGCGTCTTCGGCTAAGGAGACCGACAAGAAACCACTTCTCCAACTCGCGATATAAACATTAAATATATTATTAGACCTTCGCCTTACAGCAAAATATCTTTTTAATTATTCAGCCACTATGAGAACAAGTCTGAGCAATGGATAGCGACTCCATTACTTCTTGCCCTATGCCAATGCATACAGAAGATTGACTACTTCTAAATTTCACCCATCATTCAGATAATTTTTCTTTGTATTGTTTTCTTTTAATACTTCCAAAATTACATATGTACTGATTTTCCCTTTTTTGCCTTGTTTGGGCTACTTTAACCTAGTTATGTCTTATAGTTATCTTTCAACAACTTCACAAGGAATAGCATTGTTTTGACATTACCTACAATCAGCATTACCATATCTTGTCACAGACTGGCAGTAGGCTTATTGATACACCGTATCCGTCTATTATTGCTACGACAACTCTAGTGCTTTATTAAACGATATTTCCTGCACAGTATCCATTATTGATTTTTACATCTTCTAAACATATATCACTATACATTTAAAGCAACCTTACAAAAGTATCCTTATGTCTGACTACTTATTGGATAATTCCCAGCCACATGATATTGCAGTTATACACTGGGTTAATAATATATTTAATTGGTGCCTTTTGATAGAATTGAACTACCATATCCGCATTACAAGTGCGGTGTTCTACCATTAAACTAAAAAGGCATATATTTATGTGGGTTATGATTTGCACATAACATGAGTGTACAGCTTTGCTCATTCGCCATTTCTTATCATAAATTTGGCTCTAGCTGTTATGAATTGCGTCTACCTATTCCGCCACCACATATTTTTATCCATTATAATGACATTTTCCATCAAAATATGCTCCACATCTTTCTCCAATACATTCTGCATTACCCCAGAAATTAGTAGTAACATATTTTTCAATTATATCTGGATTATCTTTATTTGGTATATTCTTTTGTATTTGTATATGTTGATTTTGCACATATGGACATATTTTATTTTCCATTTTTACCTCCAAATATTCCTGTCAATATGCTTATTATAAAAGCTATTGCTAAGCCATGCCAGAAAGTAAATGTAAAGGCTATTCCAAATGCCCATACTATAAATGAACCTATTCCCCATAATACTAATCCTGCTAAGCCATACATTATTGCTACTGCTATTAAAAATATTAATACTAAAAGTATTGTCATTAACATATTTTTCACCTCAAATCTTTCCATTTTGTTTTATCCATTGTTCTTATTTCATAATTTTTAAACATTGTCTTTAGTACCTTATTTATTCTATTTCCTTTGCAAAACAACCAAGGATTTGCAAAATATTGTACATTTCTACTATTTTTTCCTTTGTAAAGTATATCTTTTTCTACTAAACCATTAATCACTGATGATATTTTACCTTTGCTTATTCCTGATATTTCCACTAAAGCATCAAATCCTAATTCCTTGCCATTATCATACTTTAAGCAACAATCTTCATAACTTATATATGGTGTTATTGAGTATAAAAAGGCTTTTTCATATACATCTAACTCTTGCATTATCTTTCGTAATTCTTCAATATTTCCTTTAACAAATGTACTTATTTGCCAACTCTCGTATTGTTTATTTTTTTCTTTTATTCTTCCAAAAGACTCTAATGATGCTTTTCGTAAAATTCTATCTCCTTCATTAAGTTCACATGTTATTGCCCTTATTCCCACCTTTTATCTTTATATGTGCAAATTTCTAATGCCATTGCAAAAGTTTCATTCATTCTGGCTAACATTTTTGCTATTTCTTGATTAATTGTTTCTACTTTTTCATCTTTTTGCATCCAATCGCCATACATTTTTATTATTTTCCTCCTCATAAGTTCACCACATGAACCTAAAACCCCGTTTTGAGTTCACCACATGAACCTATCAAAAATCAATATAGTCTTACTCTCTCTATATTTTAGATGCTATTTTTTAACATTCTATCCCTCTTATTCTTTAATTCTTAAAGAACGCTTTACTTTTAGAAAAAGTAAAATCAAAAAGAGCAATAAATCTCAAACGAATTTAATCGTTCAAAAAATATTGCTCCATATAAGCTATTCAATTATTATTTTGTAATGTATTTCCCCTTGACAGTTATTAATATATCATATTTTTTAGCACTTGTCAAGTATGTTTGCTAAAATTTTATAAAAATATTTTTCATATTACCAAAATACTAATAAAGCCCTTTTTATTTTTTCGCCATATTTATGGAGGTAACAACGCCCTCCTGTAATATGCCATTATAGGGGCAGGGGTACCATTCAATCACTTAAAATATAACAGATATGACCTAATACACCATATTTGTAAATGCTACAATGTAGTATTGTCAAGTATTACATAGTTTTATATTCAAAAATTAATGCAATAAATAATGCAATAGTGTTTTTACAAAAGAATAAATAAAAATCGTAAGGTAACTTTACTTTACATTATATTACTTTACGTTATATCACAGCATTACATTGTATAATATATCATATATACTACATATATCACACTATATACCATACAACACATAGCATATCATACATAATATACACTACACTATATACAATATCATATATACTATATCATATATTGATAGCAAGTATAATGCATATACCAAAATACAAAAATATACTACGATATATACAAATAAAGCAATAGACTATTACTGGAAAAAGTTAAATAAATTTAATAAAAAGTATTGACAATCCGTAATTACGATAGTATAATATATATAGATTTAAAAGTGAGGTGATACCATGGAAAAAGAAATAAAAAGAGACTATAAAAAAGAGCGAGAACGCGAAAAACAAATTATCAAAAGATATACAGTAAAAGTGCCTAAATACTTAGCGAATGCACTTGATGAAAAATTAAAAAAGGAAGGTAAAACATACTCAAGCATAGCACTTGAAGCAATAGAAAAATATCTAAAAAAAATATAAAAAATTTGTAAAAAAGTATTGACACGGTATAACGTTTATGCTATAATATAATCAACAAAAGGAAATAAAAAAACTTGCATATAGTAAAAAGTATCTTGGCGGACACTTACTATATACAAGCCAAACAAAACAACTTTTGAAAGCTGGTTTGTATTATTATTATAATATAATTTACACCACTTTTCAAGAGTTAAAAGAAATTTTTTTGAAAGGTGGTGTTTTTGTATGAAAAAAACAATATTAACAATAATTACAACAGCAATAATAACAATCATATTAACTTTATTAGCAGTAATTAACAATATACAAATTGCAAATATAGAAAACGGAAATATAACAATAACATTATTCGATCATAATTTTGAATATTATTTTGAAAAATAAAGAGGTGTAAAAAAATGGATAGAAAAATAAAATTTGTAGTATATAACCGAAATACAGGCAAAAAAGACAATAAACAATACAACACATTACAAGAAGCAATCAACGAGGCTTGCAGGAAAAACGATAAAATAAATAGTTACAATTTTTTAGTAACAAGTATAAAACAATAATTTGGAGGGATTAAAAATGGATTATGAAAAAGAAATGAAAAAAATATTAAATAACAATGGAATTGATGTGGAAATAGTATATATAACAAAAAGTTTTACAAATTGGGATAAGCAAAACTTACACAATCAATATAAAATTATTTTAAAAAGAGGAACAAATCAGATGCAATATGATTATTGGGCTAGTTTGTATAGTACACAAAACGGCAAAAAAGCAACAATTTATGACGTTATAAGTTGTTTAGAATGGTACCCGATATATGATTTTGATAATTTTTGCATGGATTTTGGATATGACACAGACAGTATAAAAGCATTTAATACTTATACAGAATGCCAAAAACAACAAAAAGAACTTTTTGAACTTATACCCGAAGAAAAAATTAGAGAACAAATAAGAGAAATAATATAAAAGTCATTAATTTTGGCAACTACAACACGAACCACATTATCTAATACACATTAAACCAAAGAAAAGGAGTTGATATATAATGAATTATTTTACAATGTTATTATACATTTATTTGTACATAATAAAAATAGGGCTTTGCCTTGCTGGTGCTTCTGCCCTATTCCTAACAATTCAATTGATATTTTATAGGTGCTTACATATAAACATCTTCAAAAAAATAAATAAATTATTCAACTAAAAGAATTATATAAAATTATGTTGTAGTTGTCAATAAAAATATAAAATAAAGGAGATTTTAAAAAATGAAAAATAATATAAATATTGAAGAATTAAAACACTATATAAATATTGCTTTAGATAGAATTAAAACTGATGTTATAGAAAACGAGACAATATACAATAGTACAATAAGAACAACCGATTTACTATTAAAAGATTTAAAATATTATCAAAATAAAATTAATGCTAAAAAATAAAAAAGAAGTGTAAAAGAGGTGTTGTAAATGGAACGATTAAGGTATAAAAAAATAAGTGAATTTTTGCAAGATTTAAACAACAGGGAAAAACAATACATATTAAAAAAAGTAAAACAAGATATATTAAAAGATGTGTTAACGGTAAACTTTACAATAAACGGTAAAAAAATTGATTAGAGGGTTTAGCCCTCTTTACATTTATATAAATTTATAATAAAATGGAGGTAATAAAAAAATGGGATTAATTCAGGAGGTACAAGCGTTGTCAGACAATAACAAACAACTTTACAATGAATATAAAAGAGCACAAAAAGAAGCTGAACAAGCCACCAAAAAGGCTGAACAACTAGCAAAAAAACTTGAACAAGCAAGAGAAGAAAAACAACAAAAAAGAGAATATGAAAGAGATATTACAAAAACAGTTGAAAGAGATTGTATTCAATGTATGAAAAGATGCTTTGACCGTGAAGGATACCAAAAAGCATTTTATCATTTACAACTAGTAGAAACAAGAAAAGAAATTTTACAACATATTCCCGAGAGTGAAGTAGAATCCGAATATCTTGATTATAACTACGAAAGAATACTAAACAAAGTAAAAAAGCAATATGAAAACGACCAAAAAGCAAAAAACTATTTTTTAACAGAACAACTAAAAGAAGCACAAAAACAAAAAGAAAAAGAAGAAGCTAAACAGCAAAAAAAGCAAGAAACTAAAAATATATTTTTTAACTTAATTGTATTTTTAGCCTATGCTTTTATATTTGGGTTTATACCTTTTTTATTCTTTTATGGATATTTTACAATAGTAAAATAAAAAAGAGGTTACCCCCCTCTTTTTTTTACTATTTTTTATATTAATAATTAGGCTTTAAATTCAATTTTAAGGCAATTTTATTTTTGGGTATATAATTTTATATGTATATATTTTGTGTCTTTTATTTATGATTTTAATTGATATTATTTAAATATAAAACCACCTCTATATTATTTTTGAAATATATTTTATACCTTCTCATTTTGTTGTTGTAATAAGCAATCCATACAAATATCTCCGTTCCAAAATTCCACAGAAATTTTTCCGTTCCAAATTTTTATACAGAAATCTCCGTTCCAAATTTTTTCCTATACTTTTTTATACTTCTTCTTAATTTTTCATAACATATATCACACAAATCCCATTGTTTACATTGTTTTTTATTCGTTCTAGTATATAAAGCTGTTCTTTTCTCTGTTTCAACTATTTTACCACACATATCACATTCGTATAATGTCTTTGTTTTTCCTGTTTTGTCTAATTTATTAATCATTTGTATCTCATCTCCTAATCTTTGAAAAACATTATTGCTATTGCTATGCAAATTACACAAGGCACTATTCCAATTCCGCCAAAAAATATTGCTAATCCTATTTCTACTGCATTCATTATTTATTCACCTAACTTTCTTCCACAAAATGGACAATAATTAATTTCAACATCAACATTATATTCTATAGTATCTGCTTCTAAATAAAAATCTTTATTAACTCTTCCAATTTTTAATTCAAGGTCTCTATCTTCTTCCAAAATTTCTCTATCACCACTCAATAATTTACAATATTCACACGTTCCGTTTATTTTGTTCAATTTTTTATTTTGTAAAATTTGTTTTCTATCTATCCATTCTTGTATTTTTTCTTTATCTACTAGTTCTAAATCTTCAAGTTGTTCTATGCATATCAAAGCATCTGCTACAGTCTCATTTAATTTTTCTAATGTTTCTTCGTTTTTATTTCTGCGAACCTTATTGATTGCTATTACTACTTCTGCAAATTCCTCCATGCATAATGCTGTCATAAATTCGAAACCAAATGTTTTGTTTGTTTTTTCTATAATCCTATTATTTATTTTCATACATCCACCTCTTTTGCTTTGTTTTCAAAATATTGTTTTATACAGTCTTTGCATTTTTCTTTATCTTCAAATTCATTGCAATCTTCTTTTTGTCCCATTTGTTTGCAGATGTCTTCGTCTATATCATGATTATTAATTGTTTCTGTCATTAAGTCTATTTGTTTGTCTTTTTCTTCTAGCATAGATAAAACTGTTTTTAATACTTCTACATTTATTGAAGCATTACTTCCATTTATGTTTTTAGTTAATTCGCTTATATGTATTGACCATTTTATTTTTTCTATTGCTTGTTCTTTTGTCATATGTTAGTCCTCCTCCAATTTTCTGCCACATTCAGGACAATGTAAACTAAATATATCTTTAATTTTTTCTAGTATTCTTTTTATTTTTTCTTTCACTAAAAACACCTCCTAAAAATCATCAACATAAAATTCTAACGTTTCACCACAACTCCAACATTCTTTGCTGTTCGTTTCTCCGCAATCTACATCATAAAATATATTTTTTTCTCCACATTTTGGACATATTATCTCAACATCTTTACATTCTCTTATACTTACTTCAATTTTCACTATGTATCACTCCTCTCCAGCTCTGTTAAAATTCTATCAATAGCATAGCAATAAGGATAATTTCTATTTCCCATACCTTTTAAAATATTTGACCAGTCTTTTAATATTTTTTTGTTATATTCTAAATCATCATTGTATTGTTTATGTTCTATATAAAACTTATACCAATATTCGCTTTTTTCTGTTGAAGTCATAGTTTTATCTAATATTTCAGTTATAGCTTCTTTTAATTTTCTATTTTCATTATCTAGTTCGTGATTTGTTGTCATAACCCAACAATTTTGTAAAGTATTTTTTGTTTCTTTAGATATTTCCTCTTTACTCATATCTTATTTACTCCTCTCTAATTATTCCTTCAATAATCAGTTTCGATTTACATACATATTCAATTGTCCAATAACTAATTCTATCTCCTATATGTAAATTTTCTCTCGTTTTTATATAAGATGTTGAAGCACATTTTATTTCTAATACTCCATTTTCATATACAATTCCATAAAATGAACCTGCTCCATCATGTCCTTTACAATAAACAATACTACCATGTTGTAACACTGGTTTTTCTATTTTCTTTTTATCTTTTTTACTATATTGCTCAATAATATGTGTTCTTCCTTCTTCAACATATTCCATATCTTATTTACTCCTCTCAACTAAATATTCACATGTTACCATTCCATTTAATATTAATTCGCACATAAAATCTTGTGCTGTTCTTCTATCACTGTATCTACAATTAGCATTTTTGTGTATTCTTGGGTCTGTATCTTCCCATTTATTAATATCTATCATTACAGGACTTAAAAATATATATTGTACTCCTCTTGAAAAACATAGATAATAACAACAATCATAAGGCTTTTTACATTTTTTAAATCCAACTTTTTCAAATTCTTTCATATCGACTATTGGTACTAACATATCTATTCTCCTCCTATTTTTTCAAATTTGTTCTTGGCTTTATTTGTTAAAGTATAAACATTACAAAATAAATATGGAATAGCTTCACAATATAAACCATTATCATATTCCTCAAAAGCAGTTGGAACCTTCTCTAATTTTAAGTATCCTTCTTCTGCTAATTGTTTATAGGCTTTTCTTATCTGATATATAGATGTTTCCATTCTATATGCTAAAAACTGAACTGAAATTCCGTCTATCCAACACCCTGCTTTCCAGAATTTAGTTTGTAAATCATAAAACATTTCAAGAACCTCTTCTTTAGATACTTTTTTATATTTATTCATCTTCTTCTCCTACTTTATAGCAATTAGCCTCAAACTGTTGATGTGTTAATATTTCTAGTAATTCACATTCTCCATTTTCAATACTTTTTATTATTTCCTTGTATTTAGTGTCTGATGTGCTTTCATCTATTCCAAAAAACATTATCGTTTTATAAATTCTAACTTTTAAAATATCTTTGTTTTCTACTAAGTCTATTAGTTGTTTGCCGTGTTTTACTATATATTCTAAAATCGTCCATAATCCATTATCTAACATATATACATTTTGATATAATTGTGTATCTTTATTAAATCCTAGTCTTATTTCAACTACCTTTCCTATATTTCCTTTATTAGTTCTCACATATTCGTTTACTTCTATATCATTATTTACTCTAACTCTGCTATTTCTATCTGCTCCATTCATCATTCTCGTTGCTTTTAATTCCTCATCATCCAAATCCATCTTTTGTTTCCTCCCTTATATATTTTCTTATTATCTTTTTACCTTCTTATCAAAAATTGAAATAGATTGTTCTTTACCGCACACTGGACATCTTATAAAATTTCCAAAAATATCCTCTTTAATATCCCTACAATTATACGCAATTACACTTTTACAACAACCACATTTGCGTATTCTTTCTTGTATATTTGCTTTAATAATTCTCATTAGTGTGCCTCCTCATCAGCTTTATGTAATATCATTAAATCATTCCAAAAATTTTCACCTAATAATTTCTTATATTTTTGCTCTGTTTTTTCTGACATTTTTGTCCAAGGTAACATATGCCATTGAATTAATTTAGCTCTTTCTATTGTATCTACTTCACCCATTTGCCAAAGCCCACTTATATTTAAACAACTTATATATGCTCCTACTTTTTCATGATTATAATAATGTGCTATATCTGTCTTTTCACCTTTACTATTTATAAATGTTTTTGTTTCTACTTTTCCTATATCATGTAATAATCCAACATCTTTTGTATACCATCTTAATTCTTCTTTATTTAATAATTCTTGTGTTTTATTACAATGTTCTAATATTGATAAACTATGATGTGGATTATCTTGTGAAATATTCATATTATCTAATAAATTATCTATTGAATAAAAATCTGATATAATTTCATTCCATTCTAATGGATTACTATATATATGTATTACATTAAAACCTTCAAAGTATTGTGGTACATAAAAGTTATAATACATTCTTTTTATTACTTCTTCTGGAACTTGTCTTTCTCTTTGTGAATTTCTAATCAAACATTGTTCATAAGGTGTTGCTACCATTATTGCTATTTTTTCTATTTTTAGTTTTCTTATTTTTTGTAAAAATGCCATTCTTCTTTTATAATTTATATTAGTAGCATCATAAATCATATTTTTATTATTTTTTAAGCCATTTATTATCCTGTTTTCTACTGTTTTAAATACTTTGTTGCTATCTCCTTGTATGCTTTCATCTCCATACAATTCTTTTCTTATATTGTCAGAAGATACTATTTCAGCACCTTCTGAGTTTGCAATTTGTTCTGCTAATGATGTCTTTCCACTAGCAGGTATTCCTATCATCATAAATAATTTATTCATCATCTTTTTGTGCCTCTCCTAATATTACTTTAGAATATCCTTCTTTTGCTAATTCAATTCCTTTGTTTAATGCTTCTACATAATTATCAGCAGTAAATAAATCTCTACCTATAATTGCATCTTCAGGGCATTCACATAAATTACAAACTCCAAAATATATATTTTCTTCATCATTACTTACTTCCTGTCCTCTTAATTCACCATAATCATCATAACTTTCTATATAATCTAAAATTAACTCTTTTTCCATCTTTTATTAATCCTCCCTTATTTTAAATTTTCTTGTTCTTCTTCCATATCTGGTACTTCTGCTGTATCTTTTATTAGTCCTTCAAGTACCTTAAAATAAAATCCTTTTTTCTTATATGCTTTGAAACTCTTTCTGTTATCAATTCTCGCAACAACACCTTCTGCAATATGTGTTTTTCCTATTGGGTCTGGTATGTCTAAATATTTTGAAACTCTGTTTATTAAATCTTTTTCATTTCTAAATATGAACTTGTCCAATTCTGGAACATGATTTATTCCCATTTCTTCACATCTTAATTTTACTAATTCCCAAGGATATTCAACTACATATCCATCTTCATTTGTCATTGTCATTCTGTATACATATGCTTGGCAAAATCCTTCTTCACAACCATAAGAAAATCTTGTTTTATCTCCATATTGTTTCATAAATTCTTTATCTTGAACTTTTCTATTATCTCCATCTGGCATTATTGGTGTTGTTTCATTTACATATCCAACAACTTCGTAATATACTTCTTCGCCTTTTTGTAATCTTTCTTTAAAGAATTGATGCCATTGTTCTCTAAATTTATCTGTTCCATAAAATCCTGTATCTTTGTTAAAACTATCAATTACAACTCTTCTAGTTCCTGTCACCGCATCATATTTTGTTTTTAAATATTTGTCTTTCCATTTGGTAATTATATTTTTATTATTAACTTTTGGTAATAGTCCTGTTCTTTGTGATGTTCCGTGCATTTTTAATGTTAAGTAAACAGTATCACCTTTTCTAAATTCTCCTAAATTGTAATCTAATTGTTCTGTATCAACATGTTCCTTAAATAATGGGAACTCTATTACTTTCACTTTTTTAGTTGATTGATTTCTTGGTCCAGATTTTCTTTTATTTCCTCTTGGTATATATTTCTCACAAATTAAGTTACCATTTAATGTCGTTATTCTATCTCCGACTTTTAATTCATTTATATTGCAAAATGGTGTTAAACTATATAGTGGCATAAATAAACCATCTGATTTCTCTCCTCTTAATTTTATTGCTTTAATATTTCTTTTTTCTGGGTCTAAATATCCACCAATGTTATTTCCATTTTCATCTTTTTTTCTTAATAAATTGTTAGCCTCTGCAAATTCTTGTCCAAGTTTTCCATCTGTAGGGAAATATATTCCTATATCTCCCTCTTTATATGATAAATCTATAATAACTTGATTTCCAAAACATTCTCCTACTTGTAATTTATCTGCATTACTATGTTTTCTTACGTTTTTTAATGTTGTTATATATGCTTCATACATGAACTATTCCTCCTCAAATTTATATTGATTTAAGATATTATTTACTTCTGTATAATCAAACACTTCATCATTTTTTGTTATAATTTTGTCTTTGTAATATTCAAGTTCATCTCTAATTTCTTTTATTAAATCTGTATTTTCAAATTTAATTCCATCCATTATTTGTTTTATAAAATATGGTTCTTCATTATAATTAAATACAAATCCTCTATATGTATAACCATCATTCTCTGTTCTTTCTACATCAACTTCTTTTATTAATTCACTATCAAATAATTCAAAGAAATTAATATTTTCTTTTTCAGTTTCTACTTGAACTAATTGTGTTCCATCTTCTTTATAAAATGTTATATATGTTTTTTCTTCATTTGTTATAATACAGAAGTATGATATTACATCATCTATATTCATTTCATTTTGTATTTCTTTTGCTGTAAGTTTCAAAATTTCATATATTTTTTTAAAATTATTGTATTCTTTTATCATATCTTCGTATTCTTCTTTGTATTTATATTCTTCCATTATTTTTTACCCCACATTTCTTCAAAATTACTTTCATTTTCAATTTCATCTAAATTTAATGTATCTGTTTGTTCTTCTAATCTAATGTTGTTGGCATTAAATTCATTATCAATATCCCTTTGAATGTCATCAATATTAAATTCTTCAAATTCTCCAAAGTTTGCATTATATTCTTTTACTGCTTTACTAAATCTATCTTTTGATTTCATTGTTTCTAAATTATTTTGTAAATTTCTTATTGCTGTTTCATATTTTTCTTTTGCTTCTGCAAATCTATCTACTATTAATTGTTGTTTAGAAATTTGTTCGTTTAATACTGATATTCTTTGTTTAGTTGTTATTGTTTCATCATATACTTGCTTTGCTCCTTTTTTGTCATTTTTTTCTTTGCATATAGAAAAACATTTGTCTAGTCTTTTAAAATTACTTTCATTTTTCTTTAATTCTTCTTTATATGTATCTAATGAACCTTTTGCGTTATAATAACTATCGTTAAGTTTCTTTAACGCCTCTTTTTGCCTTCTTAATCCTTCTTCAACTTTTTCAATGTTATCTACTTTTGCAACTTTATTAAATAATCTATCAAATATAATTTTTAATTTTGTTAATTTTTTCATCTTAATTACCTCCTAAAATTCTTCTACTATAATAACAATTATTACTAATATTATTGGAAGTGATATTAAAAATACAAATAATAACCAGTTGTACCATTTCCAACCATCATAAAAAGGTTTATTTTCTTTTTCTTCTGTTTTTGCTTCATCCAATATTTGTTTAGTTTCTTCTTCTGTATAACCTTTTTCTTCTAATGCTTTTGCAATATCTTGTTCACTTATTTTATCTTTGTCTTTGTCCTTGTCTTTAAACATTTCACTTAACATATAATAATTAAATATACTATTATTTAATGAATAACTTGGCTCTGTTGAATATGTTGTATAATATGTTGGATTATTATTTACTATAGTTGTACTTTCTTTTGGTTTTACAGTTTCGTGTGTTACTGTTGTTCTACCTGTATCGCTTTTGGTTGTTGTATAAGTTTTCCCTGTACTAGAACTTGTTGTACTTTTTGTTGTTGATGAACTTGTACTTGATGAACTAGAAGTACTTGATTTTGTACTACTCTTTGGTGTACTTGCCTTAACACTAGAAGATGAACTTGTACTTGAATGTGGTGTTGATGAATGCACCGTTGTACTATGTGTTGTAACATGTGTTGAACTATGCACTGATGTATGTGCTCTTCCATAAACATTAATTGGTAATATTAAACATATTCCTATAAAAACTACTAATAAACTTGATATTATTCTTTTAAAATTCTTTTTCATTATTTATCCCCCATTTCTTCTAGCATTTGATTTGCTAGATTTAAAACTTTTGTAATTTCTTTATTTTGTTTTCCTATTTTATCTATAAATATTTCTAATTCTTGTCTTTTATTTGGTATATAATAACCATCATTTTCAAAAATAATTATGTTGTCTTTTTTCAATTCGGCTAATTCTTTTTTAAATTGTATTTCATTAAATATTTTTGCCTTATACATTAGTTGCTGTCTTGTTTTTCTGTTTTCTTTACCTTGTGGAAAAATATCAATTTTCATTTGTATCTCCTTCCCTGTAAATTCCATTGCTATCTTGATGTAATTCAATTGTTTTTAGGCTTTTCCCTTGATTTACTGCTTGAATTTGTTTTAATATAGTATCCATATTAGTTTCGCTTTTGTGTTCAATAATAACTGGTGCTGATGCCTCAACCATACCATGTTCCGCTTTACTTCTAAATATTGTTGTTATTTCTTTTATTTCTCCGTTTTGTGCTGATGTTAATGTAATATCTGTTATATAATCATCTATCATTTGCATTATTTCTCTTCTTTCTGCATCATCTGACTGCATATAATGGTCATATGTCTTACTACTTATTCCAGCAAAACTACAGAAGTTCTTTTTTGTAGGCAAATATGTTTGTACCTTATTAATTTGTTCGATGAATTGTTTATAATAATCAAACAAAATTCCTAACTCTGTATTACTATATTTAGGTGGGACTCCAATAACTGTTTTTCTACTTAGCAAATTTCGTAATTCTATTGTTGATAAAGAGTCATCAATATGATTTAGTTTATTAATCAAATTGTATAATTCATCTTCTAATCTTTCTTTTAGATTACTTTGATATTCTTGCTCCACCAATTTTATTTTTGCATTATCAAGTTTTTGTTGTTTTAATGTCATTTCTTCTTTTTTATTTTCAACTGTTTCATTTTTTTGTCTAATTCTTTTTTTAACTATTTTTTTGTCTTTTCTTTTATCCCTTATTTATTCCTCCTACTATAATTTTCAGAATATTCTTTTTCTTGTTCTTCTCTCCATTGTTCAACTTGTTTATCACTTAATAAACTAATTTCACCTTGTTCTTTTGCTTCACTTTGTATATGTCTTCTTTCTCTTTCAACTGCCTTAAAACTATACAATCCATACTCTTTATGATTTTGCATAACTTCATAATATCTGTTTGGTTGGACCTCTGGTCTTATTCGATTTATGTAATCGGCATATAAAGCATAGTCTGAGTTTCTATCTGCTTTTGAATTAGTCATAAGTAACATTATAACTTCTCTTAATTTGTGCGTTGGACTCATTATTCTTTCCACCTTTCATAATTTTCTACTTTTGTGATTTCCACGTCTATATGTGGATTTTCTTTGTCATAAAATACTCTTGAATAATCATGTCCTGCAACTATATCTCTACAATCATCTTTTATTACTTCTGCTTTTACCAGCATATCATCTAATGCTTCTAATAAATTGGTTAAATCAACTCTTCTTCTACTCTGCATATAAAATATTGCTTTTATATTTACTGGATAATTTATGTTTTTTCTGTATTTTTTTGGTATAGTTGCTAAACATTCATCTTCAAATTGTTTATATAACCTACTTGGTATAATCATTCTTCTGCCTTTTGCAAATATAATTTGTGAACTGTTCTTTTTTGAACGTGGCGTTACGTTTATTGTAAATTCCCTTATTTTCCAAATCCTTTCCCAAATATTTGATTAAATAAATCATTAATATTATTATCTTCAATTTTCATCATACAATTTCTGCAATCATAATCAGATATTCTTTTATCAAATACCTTGCAATAAAATTCTTGTTTCCCATTTTGTTGAATAGCGATTACTTCTTTATGTTTGCATCCCATTTTTCTTACCTTCTTTCAACTTTTTATAAAATTCTTTTGTATCTTTTCCAGCAACAAAATTCTTACAATTCATTACACCTTTAAAATTTTTTTCTTCTAACTTATTGCAACCAAGACAAAAATTACATAATTTATTGTTCATTTTCTTTTACTCTTTGTCTATATTTAAAATTATCTCTATTTTTTATTGTCTCAACTACATAAGCATTTGGATTTTTAGGCATTCCATTAATCATTGTTCTAAGCATTGTTTGTCTCATTTTATGGCTTCTTCTTGTTTCTCTTTTTCGCTTTTCTTCAATAATCATATTTACCGCTTCTGTATCTGTTATTTCTTCTAAGTTCTCTAATTTATGTAAAAAATCTTGGTCTTGCCCATCATAAAAACTTTGTTTCTTATTCTCTTTATTAAGCATTTCTATTATTTTAAATCTTACTGCTCCAAGTTCTCTTGATACCTCTATTATGTCTGAAAAATCTTCTTTTTCTAATCTATTATTTTCTCTATCTTTACTTGAATATACAATTTGAGGTTTTGCTTCTTTTGACACTATTCTAATATTTTCTCCTGCTAATTCTTTTTTTATCTTATTTGCATACCACTTTCTCTGTGCATCATTTTTGGCTTTTCTAATACATTCTGCTTTTTGACAGTGTATTCTTTCTCTACCCCTATTTGAATATTCAAATTCTTCATTACAATATTTACAAATTGCCTTTCTCATAATTTAAATCCTTTCAATATTTCTTCTTCACTAACATTTTCAGTTAGCTGTATTTCTTCTAAAATTAAATTCATTTCATCAAATATTTTTATTACTTCTGGTAGCCATTTTTCAACTTCCTTTATATGTTCTTTTATGTATTGACAACCATTGTAATATCTTTTTATTTTTTCGTTATACATTATTTTTAATTCTTTATTTTCCATAGCCAACTCCTAAAAAGGCATTTCATCTATTTCTGTTTGTTGTTGAGTTTGATGTTTCATCTTTTCTCTCACTTCTGATGTCATTTGTGGTTGACCTGTGAATGTTTTAGTAATCGAGTCATATTTTAATCCTACTAATCCGCATCTTATACCTTTTGTTTTTAGCACTTCTAATATGCTGCTTGTTTGTGTTATGTCATATCCTTCTTCAAACATTTGCTTTTGTAATCTTTTATATTCCGTGCTTTCTTTATCCATTGTATCTACTCTTATAATTGAAATTACATTGTATGCTTTGTTAACTAAGTTTGAACTTCCTAAAACATCATAAATAGTTATTCTGGTTTGCATTTTGTCTATTTTTCTTGGATGTGCTACTAAATGAATATGTACATTTTTATTTACCGCAAATGTTCTTAATTTCTCCATTATGTCTTTTTGTTCTCTATATTCATCTGATGAAGTTGTATCTATTTGCATAAAATTGTCTAACATAAATACCCTTACACCATATTTTTGTCTAACTTCTTCCATTGCTCTTATTAAGAAATCTATTGTCCTTTTTGCATTATTGTTATATACAATTAAATTTTCACCATATAATTTGTCTAACTTTGGTATTTGTTCATCTTTTACAAAATAATCAAATACACAAGTTTCTTTCCCTTTTTGTAAAAATTGTTTTGAGTATATGTCTTTCTTATCTACAGTTTGTTTATACAAGTTATTTTTAAAGTCATCTTTTGTTTGTTCTCCATTGAAATAAAAGACTTTTTCACCTTGTTGTATTGTTTGTTTTGTTATCATTGTCATTATTGTTGTTTTTCCTGCATTAGTTTGTCCAGTCCATATTGTTATACATCCTAATTCAAAACCTTTAGTTAAATAATCTAAATCTCTTATTCCAGAAAGCACCCTATCTTTACAATTTGTATTATATTTATAGTCTGAAAATTTATAGTATAATGGAGGAGTTAGTTCAGTCTTTTTCTTATTAAGTAATTCTGCTTTTTCTTGTTCCGTTAATGTATTAATCTCCACATCTTTGTATCTCCTCTCTACTTTTGTATAATTCTATCTTTTCATCGTCTTTTGCATTTATAAAAATATCTATCAAATAATCAATATATTGTTCTTTTGAATATGCTTCTGCTAACTCATATCCCTTTAAATTTGGTATTTTTTTTTGCCAGTAGTGTAATTTATCACATAGGCTACTTAAAGTTGTTTTAAACCAATTCTCAATTGCTTGTTGTATTTTTCTTTCTTCATCTTTTTGTTGTTTTAAGTATTTTTTTAAGTCTTGCGATATTTTTTCATCTTCTGGTAAATTAAAATCGGATGTTAGTATTTTCATTGCATTTATTAAATCTGTATTGTAATATCTACCAACAAAATCCATTATGTCTCCATGCCAGTTTTCTCCAAAATCATGAAATCCTGCATTATCATCTACCATAAATGATGCTGTTCTTTCATTTCTCCAAGGAGATTTATACCATATTTTATCTCTTGTAGTTTTATCTGGATTTCCTAAATAATATCTTGCCACCAAAGTTGGTTTTAATAATTCTTTTATTTCTTTAGGATTATTCATTTTCTAATATCTCCTTTATTTTCTTCTCCCAACCTTGTGGATTTTCTCTATAATAACTTGCATATTCATATATTGCTTCATTAAAAAATGTTGAACCCATTTTGATATATTGTTTTTCTGTTTTATTTTTCTTTATATTGCATTGATAAATTCTTATTGCATACCACATTTCTGGATTTGTTAATTTTTCTATTTTACCAGCATAGGACTTTCCATTTATCCAAGCCTTATAATGATTAAATGCTTGATTTTTTCCATCTTTTCTTGGATATATCTTCCATAGTTTGTTAAAGTCTTCTGCTAAAGAAGAACATATATTATCTTTATCTGTGTTTATATCTGGTATAGGTTTGACATTTTCGGCACTTCCATTTGCCTTTTTGGGCAAATCCATTTGACCATTTTGTAAAATGGAATATCCTTTGTCTGTAATTGCATACCATAAAGTTCTATCATATGATAATTTATTATAATTTCCTTTTATTATTAAATCTTCCTTTAATAGATTATCTAATGTATTTCTTATTTGTTTTTCTGTTAAATATGGAAATAAATTGGAAAATGCCTTACAACTGTTATAGGTCCAAACATGTCCATCATATATATGTTTATTATTTGCTCTATTTTTTTCAATCCAAAAATATAAATTATTTAGCATTATTGCTTCTTTAATTCCATATTTTTGGGCTATTTCTATATTAAAACTATGTTCCATTAGACAACTCACCTCTTAAAAAGGCAAGTCATCATCTGGATAAATATCAGACATTTCATCATCAGGTGCATTTTCAGTATTTTCATTATTTGAATGTGTTTCTAATACATCAAAATCTAAAACCATTATTTTAAATTTTTTTATAGTTTCTCCATTTTCATTTTGATACGAACATAGTGTCAAAAAACCATTTTTTATATTTATTTTTGTAAAGTTATCAACTTCTACTCCTTTTCTAAACCCTACTGTCATAAAGTTCTTTTCATATGTACCATCTTTCATTTTATGACTAATAGTAGCGTAATAACCTGTATTACTTTTATTTTTAAATATTATTTGTTCTCCTGTTATATTTAGCATTCAACTGCTCCTCCTTCTCCTTCTTCAATTTTTATACATTTATTTTCAAATTTTTTATAAGCATCAAAATAAATTTCGTTTTTATCTCCGTTATATGTAATTTCATAATACATTCCATCTGTTAACGATGTACTTAATAGAACTTTTCCATTTTGCAATGTCTTGCATAGCCATACAATATATACCTCAAATTCTGGTATTTCATCTGTTTTATCTAAATGTTCTATTGAATAATCTTTTACTAATTCTTTTGCTTTATTTACAAATTCTTGATTGTTCATTTTTTCTTCCTCCTACATCAATATTTCTGCTTGTATTGCAGTTTTTACTTTTTCAAAATCTTCTACTTTTATTTTTCTTGGATTATCATAACCACAATCTTGTGCTATTTTAACAACTACATCTCCTCTTTGGTTTGCTTCTTTTATAAGTTCATCTAGTTGTTCTTTATTTACTACTTTTGGTTGTTCTGTTGTTTTCATATTCGTTTCTAGCTGTTTTTTATTTGCTTGGGTATTAGTTATATTAGTTTGACTATTTTCTGCCTTAATTTGTCCTTTTGTTCCCCATTTGAATACAACTTTTTTTGCTCCACTATCTGATATTTCTATGTATTTTATTTTTTCTTTTTCATTATCAGTTTCTATATAACTTACAAACCAAGATTGAAAATTGTCTTTTAATTTGTAAAGTGTTTTGTCTCCCTTTTTTCCAGCTGGTACGGTTTCTGTCTTTATCCAAATAAATATTTTTGTATATAGTTCTCTACCAATTCCAACATTGAAACAAGCTCTTTTGAATGCATCTGATGCTTCACCTTTTTCTTTATCTCCAAATGCACTTTCAATTCCACAATCCTGTTTTTGTATCCACATTCCTGTTTTTTCGTCGTAAATCATTATTGAGCAATATAAATTGCCTTTTATTTCTGAATAACAATCTGCCCAACCCATTATTCCAAATGTTTCATCTAATATTCTCTTATCACAACGAGCATCTTTATATAACAATAATTGAACTCCTTTTTCTCCAACTTGTGCTACTTTACATTCAATTTCATCTGCTCTTAATGCTCTTATTTTTATATCTTCCATTTTCTCCTCCTATGCATTAATTTTTCTATTTTTGTTTAATATTCCATAATTCATATAAATAAATATTTTATCTTCATATGTATCTGTTAATTCTATCTGTGCATTAACTTCTTCACATTTATTAATTAACTTTTCTTTTTCTTTCTTTTCTTCATCAGAAAGTTTATTAAGTTTTTCTCGTGTTTTTGTTGTAAACAATTCTCTATTTGTTTTAAATGTATAACTATCTGATATATCTTCTATTGGTATACCATTATCTTTCGAAAGAATTTCTTTTAGATGTGTATTTGCCTCATCTAACAACTTATGATATTCATCTTGTTCCACAATTTTTTCAATTTCTTTATCATATTTTGCATCAATTTTGTCTCTTTTTCTCTTAAAATAAATATTTAAAATATTAGGCTTTATAGCTTCCATTAATTATCTCCTTTCATGTGTTTTGGTTTGACTGTTTTTATTTCTTCTTTTTCTTCATCTTCAACTTCTAATTCTGCCAAAAACTTATTAGCCTTATTTTTACTCATTCCACTATAATGTTGGAAAAATGCCGTTAAAAATCCCAATCTTTTATTAAATTCATCATCTGCACATCTTTTTACAACTGTTTTTTCTCCATTATCCCATATTAATACTGTTGCCCCATGATTTATTATGTATTTTTTAGGCATTGGAACTTCTTTTTGCGTACTTAAAAATATTTTTTTAAATTCTTTTAAATTTTTGCCTGGTGCATCTAATATTCCTCTCAAATTAACTGTAGGAAAACTTCCTATATATTCTCTTTCTATGCTTATATTTTCTATTTCTCCAAGTCTAATATTTTCATTGCCATTTTTTAAATATAATTGTGTTGAAACATTGTATTTGCTTTCCATTACTCTTCCTCCTCTTTATTTAAATATTTTTCTTTATAATAACTACAGAAGTTACAACAACTACAATAATCCATACATTTTTTGTCTTGTCCTTCTCTTACTTCTATTTCATAGTCATTTCGTGTTTCTTCTATTTCTCCTGTGTTTTTATCCATAACTTTATATTCTAATTGTTTTAAATGTTTTTCTGCTTCCTCCAAATTGTCATATACCTTCAATGCTCTTTTATTTGTTTTCTTTTTAACTGCATATTTATTGCCTTCATTAAATCTATTTTCAGGTGAGCAAATCGGTAATTCATCATCTGGTACATTTTCATATTTTGCTATTTCTTTAAATTTTCCTTTTATAAAATTTTCTATTTCTGTAAAATCTTCTTTTGTGAAAACAAATTCTATTACTTTTACTGGGTAGTCTGGATATGAACTATCTACTTTTGCTTTTGTTTTGTTATGGTCCTTCATAACTGCTACAATTTGCCCTTTTTCTACTTCAAATCCCATTTTTTTAAATGCCCAAGCATACATTAATAATTGTTTTCTATAATCTTCAAAATCGTTATATATTACCTTCCAAGCACTACAAGTTTTGTAATCTGTTATCATTTTCTTTTCTGCATTGTATAAATCGGCTTGTCCAGAAAGTTTGTATCCGTTTTCTACTTCTTCTACAAAATGTTCTTCTTTAAATTCTGTTTCTTCCTCTTTACTATTTTCTAAAACGCTATGTGTTGCTGTTCCTAATATTAGCCATATCATGTCTGCTACATCTTGTTCTATTTCATCATTGTGCCTTCTGGTCAATAAAATTTCTCTTACATCTTTTAATATGGTTGTTACACTATATTGTTTATCTTTATATTGATATTCTCTTGTAACTGCATCCACAAAAGGTTGAGGAAGATTTAATTTGTTTGTTATCTTCATAACTTTATCTCCTTTAACTTTTCAAAGTGTTTAAATGTGTATTTGACTTTTTTTATTTTTTGTATTAAACTTATGTTAAGTAATTTACTTAAATTCTGAAAGGATTAGATATTCGCATTATCTAATTCTTCAATCTTTTTTGTATATTTTTCAATTGCTAACTCTGTTGAATTTTCTATTCCATTTTTTTTATGTGTATAATTCTTTAGTACACTTCCTTTTCCTATTGTCTTTTGATTGTTGATTTCTTGGATTTGTTTTAGAATTAAAATAAAATCTTCTAAATCTTGTTTATTATTGGATTTATTAATTTTTTTATTTGATTTTTTCTTGAATATATTGAACATATCTTCACCTTCTTTCTTAATTAAAATAAATTAAGTTTCTTCTAGTCGTATCCTATTTGTTCTTTTCTGTTTTTTCGTTATTTTCTTTTAAATTTTTGCCTAATTCTTCTGTCAATGCTGATAATATTGCTAAGTTTAGTAAATCTTTTATTGCTTTTTTAGTTTTTTGTTCTTTGATTTCTTTTACTTTAGAATATATATCAAAACATACACCAACAATTGTAATGAGTATTGCTACTAATAATGCTATTTTAATTACTAACATATTCTTTTCCCCCTTTCATTGAATTTCTTATATATGTTAATTTTCATGATGTACTTTAAAATATTCTTTCAAGGCTTCTTCTTCAACAAAATGTGTTTTGCCTTGCTTTTGTGATGGAAAATCTGGACTGCTAAATAATCTATCTATTGTCTGTATTCCCCAATATGGTATTTGTTCTAATAAGTCTTTTTTTGTTAAAAGTTTCATATTTTTCCCTCCTTTGATACACTATTTGTGTATTGTTGACTAAAAAAAATATTCATATCAAATTGAGGAAATTTTTGTTTTAATTTAATCAAAAAATTTCTACTTGCATATCTTTCTCCGCTTTCTATTTTTTCATAATATGAAAATGAAATTCCAATTTTTTTAGCCATTTCTCTTTTGCTAAGATTTAGGCTTTTCCTTAAGTCTTTTAAGTATTCCATAATTCTCCTTTCAATACACTTATTGTGTAGTTCGCATATATATTATTACACTTTTTGTGTATTGTCAAGTATTTTTTAAAAAAATTTTATTTTTTTTATTTTGTTGACATTACACATATTGTGTGTTATTATATAATATATGTAAAGGAGGTACTATATGGAAAAGATAGGAGAAATTATAAAAAAACTAAGAATTTCCAGAAATATTAGTCAACCTGAATTAGCAGAAATGCTTGGAATATCCCCTAGTATGATGGGAATGATTGAACAAGGTAGAAGAAAACCTAGTGACGATGCAAAATTAAAAATATGTGAATTTTTTAATGTATCTATGGATTATTTAATGGGAAGGACAACTATGAAAAATCCTACAAGAGAAATTGAAGTTGAATTATCCAAATTAAATTTATCCTCTAATGAATATGATAATTTGTTGAATAAATGGATTGTAGAGCAAAAAATTGATAGTCTAAACTTTGATAAACCAAATTCAATTATTTTTAAGGCTTATATGGATTATATATCTCAAAAGCCCATAAATATCAATACTTCTATTGAGGAAATGAAAAAAAATACTAATATAATTGATAAAGATTTTATTAACATGTTAAAACTTTTGAATAAAGAAGATATTGTTTCCTCCAATTATTCAAAGTCTGTTGATAGCAATGTTTTCCCTTCTGCTGATACAGTTGTTGAAATTCCTGTTGTTGGAAAAATCTCTGCTGGAATGCCATTATTAGCAGTAGAAAATATTGTTAGTTATGCTTACGCTCCGTCTTCACAAATAAAACAAGGCTATACTTATTTTTATTTAACTGTCCAAGGCGATAGTATGAATTTAAAATTTCATGAGGGAGATATTATACTTGTTCAAAAACAATCTGATTTAGAAAATGACGAAATTGGTGTCATATTAATTAATGGTGAAGCAACTGTGAAAAAATACAAAAATGAAAATGGTTTAATTATATTACAACCAATGTCTACTAATCCAGAACATCAATTACAAATATATAATCCAAGAGAAAAAGATGTTGAAATTATTGGTAAGGTAATATCTTATCAAGGGAAAGTTTAGAAAGGAGAATAAAATTATGCAATGCAAGAAGTGTAAAAAAGAATGTATGGAAAGTGAATTAACTAATGGTTATTGTTATGAGTGTTATCAAAAATACAAAAATGATGTTATTGAACTAAAAAATGTTGAAAATCATGTGGCTACTACTATTAAAAGAGTATCTACAATTATAAAAATAATTGGATATATTGGAACTGTAATTTTATTATTTGCTTTTATTTATACTTACGGATTTTTTATTGGCTTTATATCTGCTTTAATAGAAGCCTTTATAATTTTTATCACAAGTATTCTACTAGACGGATTTGCTGAAATAATACAATTGTTAGAAAATATAAAAAATAAATAAAGATAATGTGCTGTCCGCTAAAACAAACACATTATCTAATACACATTAAACGCTTCGAAAAGCATTTACATTTTTATTATACATTATTTTTAATAAGAATGCAACTCTTTTTGAAGTAATTTGAAAGGAGTTTTTATTATGGAAAAAGAAAGAAGAAATAAAAGAACAAAATCAGTTGGAAATGGAGAAGGAACATTATATTATAGTGAAAAATTAAAATGTTGGGTTTACCAGTATTATTATAATGGAAAAAGAAATACAATGAAACAAAGAAAAAAAGAAACTGTTAGAGAATTTAAAGCCAGAGTTACTGCTTTAAAAAATAGTTTAAATGATGGTTCTTATATTGAAAAAAGAAAAGATACTGTTAGAAATATTATTGAAGAACATATTGAACAAAAGTTTAATGATGGTATTACTCAAGGGACTACTTATTCTAGAGATACTGACACTTTAAAGCAACTTGAAAAATGTTGTTCTAATTTTATTAACAAACCTATACAAAAAGTTTCTTTATCTGATATTCAAAAATCAAAAGAAAATATGAAAAAATATGCTAATTCTGGTATTGACAGAATGTGGAGATTATTAAAAAAAGCATTTTCGATTGCATCGTCTCCCTCTGTTGGCTTAATTAGATATAATATTATGAATGACGAAAATTTAAAAAAGCCGATTTCTGAAATAGGAACTAAGAAAATTTTTCCTCTTACTGCATCTGAAAGAATAAAATTAAACAATATATTAGATAATGAAGAAAAAAATCATAAATATCGTAATATAGTAAAAATGGAATGGCTAACAGGAATGAGAATTGGTGAAGTATTAGCACGTTCGATTAATGATATCAACCAAAATGAAAACAAACTGCATATTCATAACACACTTACGAGAGATGAAAAAAATAATACTATTCTTGGTGAACATACAAAAACTTATAATAAAGCAACCAAAATAGATGAAGGAGAAAGATATTTTCCTATCGATACAGAATTAAAAGATATATTAAATGAAGAATTGTCTGACAATATAACAAATATATATGGCTTATTGTTTTGGGATTATAAAAAAAATACTTTTATAAGTGATAAAGAAATAAATGCTTGGTTAAGAAGAATAAATGAAAAATATAATATATCTAATCTAAGTTTGCACAATCACAGATTAAGACATGACAGAATTACACAATGGAAAGAAGCACATATGGATAAAGATGCTATACAATATTTTGCTGGTCATGTTGAAGATAGCGAAGTTACTGATGATTATATAGATATATCAGAAGAATTTGCTTTTAATGAGTTTAAAAAAATAAATTAAAACTCTACTGCATTACTATTGCATTAATTTTATAAAAATAAACCTTGTAAAATATTGATATTTCAACACTTACAAGGTTTTTATTAACTGGTGCAGATGGCCGGAATCGAACCGGCACGGTTTATTCAACCGCAGGATTTTAAGTCCTGTGCGTCTACCAGTTCCGCCACATCTGCATTTAATATTGAACTGGCTGTCCTAACGACAATTGATATTATAATATTATATAAAAAAATTGTCAATACTTTTTTCAAAAAAACTTCAGAAATCTTTAAAAAATTTTTCAACCAGTAAAAAACAAATTATTTTAACCCATACTAAGTCGAAAAATCTTCACAGATTATTTTGCAAAACAAAATAATCTATGAGAATTATCAATTTTTTTTATACTCAATACAATATTTTTTATAAAGTTCCTTTACATTCTTTTTAGTCAAAGCCCTATCTATACCAACTTGGCTAACTTGAGTAAAGAAATCAGTTATCAAATTTTCAACTTGATCATTAACAAGAGTTTTATCTCTTTCATTGACCCAATATTCTAGTTCATATCCCTTAGTCCACTCTTTACCTTTGTATATCAACCCTGCTGCCAATTTATCACAAAGCATCTCTGCAACATATTGATATGGAATAATTGGAGTTTTATCTGGTGCACTTAAATCTACCCAGTAATCTGTATGATGCTTGTTTCTTCCTTTATGATGTAGCCAAGCTTTTGAATATCCCTCTGTTTTTTTGCAGTCAGTTATTGGTGAATGTTTTCCATTAAAATATTTTACTCCTTCCCAAAATTCTGTTGGTGAATATTTTGATAAATCATGAACAAAACCTCTCCAAGGTTGTCCTACTTTGCAGCATAATTTGAATACTACCCATTTGTGTTTTGTTATTACCATAAAATGCCCTACTATATTTTTTAAGTACATATATTTCATCTCCTCTTACTACGTGTTTAGTTTATCACATATTTTTTTCAAAAGCAACTTTTTGAAAAAATTGCATATACTATTAAAGATGCTAATAAATATTGTTAAAATTTGCACTTTTTTTAATTGTCATTATATTTTATTGGCTACTTTTATCAAAGTCGGAGGTTTATATATGTGTGGTTTTGTTGGTTTTGTTGATTTTAAAAATGATGTTTCTTCTAAGAAAAATATCTTATTAAATATGAATTCCACTCTGGCTAAAAGAGGTCCAGATGAAGATGGATATTACATAAACAAAAATGTTGCTTTAGGTCATAAACGTCTAATTGTTATTGACCCTGAACGGTGGAAAGCAACCAATGATTGAAAAATATTCTTATGGTGAATATGTTATTGTTTATAATGGTCAAATTTACAATACCAAAGAATTGAAAAAAACTTTGTCTGAAAATGGATTTACTTTTAATGGTCATTGTGATACTGAAGTTTTATTAAAATCTTATATTCATTATGGAAATGATGTTGTTCATTATCTCAATGGAATTTTTGCTTTTACTATTTGGAATAGTAGAAAAAAAGAACTTTTTATGGCTCGTGACCATTTTGGAGTAAAGCCACTATTTTATACAATGAAAAATGGTAGTCTGATTTTTGGCTCTGAAATTAAGGCTTTATTCGAGTATCCCGGAATTGAAAAAGTACTAGATAATCAAGGCATTGGCGAATTATTTGGAATCGGTCCTGCTCATACCCCTGGAACTACAGTTTTTAAGGATATTTATGAGCTAAAACCTGCTCATTGTGCTACTTTTAATAGTTATGGTTTGCACATTGAACGCTATTGGAAATTAAAATCTGAAAAACATACAGATAGTTTTGGAACTACTTGTCAAAAAGTGAAATTTTTGTTGAATGATGCTATTACTAGACAACTTGTTTCTGATGTTCCTTTGTGTACATTTCTTTCTGGTGGTCTAGACTCAAGTATTATTACAAAATTTGCTTCTGATTATTGTAAGGATAATGAATTACCACCTTTAGATACTTACTCTATCGATTATGTGGATAATGATAAAAATTTTGTTAAAAGCGATTTTCAACCGAATTCAGATAATTATTACATCAATTTAATGAATAGAGATTTACACACAAATCATCATCAAATTGTTATTGATACTCCTGAACTTGCAGAATATTTAGAAGATGCTATGATTGCACGTGATATGCCTGGTATGGCAGATATTGATTCTTCTTTATTGCTATTCTGTAAAAATGTTAAAAAGGAAATGACTGTTTCTCTTACTGGTGAATGTGCCGATGAGATTTTTGGCGGATATCCATGGTTCTTTCGTGAAGATGCTTTAAATAGTGGAACTTTTCCTTGGTCTATTGCAATTGATGAAAGGCAAAGACTTTTGAATCCATCTATTGGTCAAAAGGTTAATTTAAAAAGTTATATTGATTATAGATATAATGAAAGTTTGTCTGAAGTTGAAATTTTAGATTCAGATTCTCCTGAAACAGCTGAAAAAAGAAAGATTTCACACCTTACGTTGAATTGGTTTATGCAAACTCTTTTGGACCGTTCTGACAGAATGGCTATGTATAATGGTTTTGAGCTTCGTGTTCCATTTTGTGATTATCGTTTGGCTCAATATGTTTGGAATATCCCTTGGGAAATAAAGGCTTTGAATGGTCGTGAAAAAGGTATGCTTAGATATATCTGCAAAGATTTCTTGCCTGATGAAATTGTTGATAGAAAAAAATCTCCTTATCCTAAGACTCATAATCCTACTTATTTGGCTAAAGTTGAGGGCATGCTTGCTGATATTATGAAGGATAAAAATGCTCCTATTAACAGCCTTCTTAATCGAGATTATATTTTGGAGATTTTGAATACTGATGGTTCTGCTTTTTCTCGCCCTTGGTTTGGGCAACTTATGACTGGTCCTCAACTTATGGCTTATTTGTGCCAGGTTAATATGTGGCTTGAGAAGTATCATCCGAAAATTGAGATTTAAGTAAAAGTAGAGGTTCTAATTGAAGTGAACCCAAATTATTAGACAAAAAAGTTTAATAAGGAGGGTTCATTATTAATTCATTTAATTTATCTGGAAAATTTACAGTCATTCCATCTATATCTAAATTATATACTTTTAACATTATATTTTCATTAGAAACTCCCCATAATCTAACACCCAGATTATTTTTTCTTGCTAATTTAATTCCATTTTCTGAAACTAAGTCAGCTGGTGGACATATTTGATTTCCAGAAATTTTCATAAACTCTAATATATTTTTTTGATTTATATCTTCTTTAATAAGCCATCCTATTTTTATAGTCTTGTCTAATTTTCTAACATTTAATAATGCATTATATTTGAATGAAGTAATAAAAACATTGGCTTTATTATAATATTTTTTTATAATTTCTAAGGTTTCTTTTTCTATCCCTTCTTCTTTTAATTCTATTGCTAAAATTAAATCTTTGCTTGATACTTCTTTCATAAAATCTTCAAATAGAACTATCTTTTCATTTTCAAATTCTTCACTAAACCAACTTCCAAAATCAAATTCTAATAGTTCTTTATATGTATAGTCCGATATTTTTCCTGTTCCATTTGACTTCTCATCTATTTTATCGTCATGAAATATAACTATTTTTTCATCTTTAGTCTTTTGTAAATCTAGTTCTATTCCGTTTGTTCCTATTTGAAATGCTTTTTTAAAAGCTGCCATTGTATTTTCTGGTGCATATGCTGATGCTCCTCTATGTGCATAATTAACAAAAGTATTCATATTCTTTCCTACCTTTCTTTATAACTTTTATTATTATGTATTTTCTTTATATCATTTTTATATACAGCTATTATTCCAGTAATTAATAATATTAAATCTTCTAATACCATAAAGATTGTACATTTTCTTGTATGCCTCTTAATTTTATTTTATATTATCATAAATACCAAATTATTACAATAAATATGCAAAAAATAAAGTGCCATTAACTAACATTTTATTTCAGTAATCACATGTTTTATATTATTTTATTGTGTTTTGACTTCTTCTACACAACTTATCTTTTCTATGTATTCAATATCTTCTATTTTAGAAATTGCAAAACATTTCTTTCCTAAATCTTTAAGTGATGCTCCACAATGATATAACTCTTTGTTATCAATTACTATAAATCTATCATGAAACTTATTTGTATATGCAATTTTTAATGTAGGATATTGTTTATTAAATTTTTGAATATCCAATTTGGTTAATTTGTTATTTTGTATTGTTAAAATTATAACTTCAACATTTTTGTTTTTCTTTTGTAGCATTTCTAAAATACTGTCATCTATATAATTGTCTATAATTAAAATTTTGTTTTTCGCTCTTTTTATAATACCAATTATCAAACTATAAGCATCATATATCTGCCCATCAAAAAATATTTTTTGTTTAAATTCTTCTTTTTCATTTTTTTGTAATTCATCAAATACTTTTTCAAATTTTTCTTCATGTTCTGTTAGTGTTTTACTTTGTTCTAATAATTTATATTCTATATTTGTTAGCCTGTCAAAAACTTGTCCATTTGATAATATGAATTTTCGCATTTCCACAAATGCGTCCATTATATTTATGCTTACTTTAACTGCTATTTCATTTTTTAATAAACCTGAAAGCATTGCTATTCCTTGCTCTGTAAATGCATAAGGTAAAAATTTTTTATTTCTAAATTTATTTTCAAATACTTTTGAGGCGGTCGCAATTTGCGACCTCAAGTTATCAATTTCATTTTCTGTCAATTGAAAACAAAATTTTTCTGGAAATCTATTAATATTTCTTCTAACTGTTTCATTTATTCTTTTTGTAGTATATTGATATAGCATCGCAACATCACTATCTAGCATTACTTGTCTTCCTCTAATCGTATAAATTAAATTTCTAATATTATCTGATGAATTTTTCACCAATTCAATTTTATCATTTGTATTATTTTTCTCAACAGCGTTTTCCATAATACCACTCCGTTCTCGATTATGTATATATTTACTAATAAATATATTTGTATTATATATTATGTAGTATTGACTGTCAAGTATAATTTTATTTTATATTATCATAATAAACTGTTATCCAATAACAATTTATTTCAGTAATCACATATTTTATATTATTTTTCGTTATTTTTATAAAAAACGTTCATTTTTGCAGATTGTGTATTTTCTACTTTTCTTACAGTATCAGCGGTTAGCTGTCCGTATTGTTTTCTGACATCCAAGGACCGGGCCTCAACTTATGGCGTATTTGTGTCAGGTTAATATGTGGCTTGAGAGATATCAGCCTAAAATTGAATTATAATATTCACCTCATAACTAAAATAATTTTCCTATGTATTATAAAAGCAAGTGGTTATCAATAATCACTTGCTAAAAATTTTATTATTCTCTTAAATTATACAATATAACATTTCTTTATTTTTCACTATTTAATATTTCATAATTATCTAGATTTGGTCTTTCTACATCTTTATCGGTTACTACATCTAATTTTACATTTCTATTGCAATCTAATTTTATTAATCCCATAGCACTATAATCAATTCTTTTCATTATTAAGCCTGTATCCTTATCAATGTAAAAGATTGTTGGATTTACTTTAGTATTATCTTTATTCCATACTTGAACAAGTATAGTCATTCTTCCATTATACTGCTTTTCACCTAAATATTCAAAATTAGTATTAAAAGTTTTTTCATCAGCAATTATTGAATAGTCAAAACCTTTTTGATTATATAAAACTGTTTCATCACCATAATTATAATAACTTTTTAAAGATGAAACACCTGCATTTTTTCCCATTATACTAATTACTTCATCTGTATTATAATTTTCCCATCTTAAAATATTACCATTGCTTACACATTTTATAACACCATCTTTTATATAATATTCTGTTTTAATTTCATTTACTTTTTTAAACAATATATATTCTTCAGAAGAATAATAATAATTTGAACATTCTTCTCCTTTTTTTAATAATGTAATAACTTCCTCTCTTGTCATTGTATTGTCTTTCTTTAAAATTCCATTAAAGTGTAAAATTGTAAAATAAATTAATGTAATTAATAATAATGATAATATTATAATTCCAATAATTTTAAATATTTTTTTCATTTTCATATAAATTCCCTCTTTTCATTTGTGCAACCTAGCCATCATAAGCATATATACTTTTAGACCTTTGGCTTTGCGTCATAAACTTTAGTTTATTTTGCTATTTTACAATATCTACCTATATTTTAGCATACTCTACGACATTTTTCAACTTTTTATAATATTAAAATAAAGTGTTTAACTAACACCAAGTTACAATTCACAGCCTAAGAAAATTTTTGAGCACAAGTTGCCACCTTAAGGGTTATATATATTTGATATTGTATTCATTTGATTGAAGTAAAAAATAGAAAATCTTAAATAAATAACGGAGGAATGCTCACAAAAAAATGTATATATGTATATGATTTTAAACATTTTCTCGGTTCAATACGCAACATAAGAATTTCTAAAATAAATTGATGGCTTCTTCCACTTAGTCCTCGCTTCGCTCGACGTGAACGCTTTCCATAAATTTATTTAAGAAATTCTAATATTGCTCTAATCACATTCGAAAAGTTTAAAATCATATACATATATACATTTTGGACCTGAGTGAGAGAGGCTCGGTTTGATATTTTAGATTTTTTTTCTTCTAAAGCTGTGAACTGTGATATGGAAAAAAATACCAGAAAAAATATATGAAAAAGGTATTGACATTCATTTAAAATGGTGATAAACTAATATCCAGTTCACGAGTTTTTGCAAAAATAAAAACAAATGAACACAGTACGTTTTTTGGGTAAAAAAGTTAGAAATAATAATGCCAAAAACTGTCAAAAAAACTTTTTTAAAAAAATTTTAAAAAAGTGTTGACAAAGATAAAAACATATTGTATAATACAAATCGTTCACCGCAAGGGAGAACAAAAAGTACATTGAAAAGTAAACAGTAAATCCTTTAGAGAATAAACCGAAGCGGTATGATTTTTAAACCTAAAAATCAGTACCGAAAAAGTAAAATTTTTTAAAAGTTTTTAATTCAATAAAAAGCAAGAAGTTTAAGAGCTTGATAAAACACTTAAGTTTAGATTTATAACATTCAAAAGAATGAAATATAAATACCACAAACAAGAGAGTTTGATCCTGGCTCAGGATAAACGCTGGCGGCGCACATAAGACATGCAAGTCGAACGGACTTAACTCATTCTTTTAGATTGAGAGCGGTTAGTGGCGGACTGGTGAGTAACACGTAAGCAACCTGCCTATCAGAGGGGAATAACAGTGAGAAATCATTGCTAATACCGCATAAGCTAGTAGCATCGCATGATGTAGCTAGAAAAGGAGCAATCCGCTGATAGATGGGCTTGCGTCTGATTAGCTAGTTGGTGGGGTAACGGCCTACCAAGGCGACGATCAGTAGCCGGACTGAGAGGTTGAACGGCCACATTGGGACTGAGATACGGCCCAGACTCCTACGGGAGGCAGCAGTCGGGAATATTGCGCAATGGAGGAAACTCTGACGCAGTGACGCCGCGTATAGGAAGAAGGTTTTCGGATTGTAAACTATTGTCGTGAGGGAAGAAATTGACAGTACCTCAGGAGGAAGCTCCGGCTAACTATGTGCCAGCAGCCGCGGTAATACATAGGGAGCAAGCGTTATCCGGATTTATTGGGTGTAAAGGGTGCGTAGACGGGAAATTAAGTTAGTTGTGAAATCCCTTGGCTTAACTGAGGAACTGCAACTAAAACTGGTTTTCTTGAGTACTGGAGAGGAAAGTGGAATTCCTAGTGTAGCGGTGAAATGCGTAGATATTAGGAGGAACACCAGT